>OGHD01001458.1_pt1 | contig 9885 bp, 10 predicted proteins | sample 1571341 | NCBI WGS metagenome assembly OGHD01 (sample SAMEA2582026, study PRJEB24529) | metagenome | biome: Human gut stool | place: China | collected 2011 | reverse complement strand
TCATTTTCCATCAGTTTTCCACCTTTCTGTGTCTACTTTTTGAGGGGCAGCAAAAATGCAACAGACCGTCGGCGACGAGAAGGCTCGCCAGGCGCTCGACTTCCTGCGCGAGGAGACGTAGGGGATTTCTCTTCTCTCTTTGGGGCTGAGGGGGGGGCGCCTGGCCTGTCACAGGTTGGGCCCGCCCTTTGTGTGTCAGTATGTCAAAGACCGTGGAGACATGGATTCTGCAGGGGAGGCGGACGTCTGCCGTGGCCAATCGGGAGGCGGGCCTACCCAAGAATCGTGTTCATGCTGCAAAGTTAAGTCTTTCTGCCAACCCTGTCGTGCGATACGATGCGATTGGGTGCGATAACGTGAGATAACGTGAGATAACGGGTGATGAGGGTGGAATGAGACGCAAGGAGACGGAAATACCCTGCTATCGAAGCCTTGAGCAAATGGCTGGGGCCAGCGAGGGGAAGGGCCATCACAGAAAGGGCCTCAGAGAGGAGGACATCCTTGGAAGGGAAGGGCCTTGGAAAAAAGAGGCATCACAACACTTGAGAAGCCTCGGAGAAAAGAAGAGCGTTCCAGTTGTTCCAGTATTCCAATTAATTTCGAGACACCCCCATTTTTCTCTCATTACCTATAACTACTTAATAACTAATTAGTTATATAGTATATATAGGGGTAATAGGATTTTGCATACCCTCAAAAAATAACTGGAACAACTGGAACTGGAACAAAGCCCAAACACCCTTTTCTCTCTAAAAGGCTTATTACCAACAGATTATCCCTTTCTACTACTTTACTTTCACCTCTATATTCGACAACATAGTCGATATGATAGCCGATAAAAGCCGAAGAAAATGGGGTAAAATAGTTCTCGCAAGGCTTACTTTCCGGTCTTTAGGCCGCAGAATTGACTACGAAAGTGGTACATCAAAAACAAAGTTTCACCACGATTTGAGGGTATCTTTTTCACAAAAACGCATGTTGAAAAGAAAAACCAAGGGCAAACAATCAAAAAACGATCGCATGAAAAAGGGGAAAATGGTTCATCCGAAAAATAGCGTGTCAGGGGTGTTTGCGTTGTTTCGATGCAGCCTGCTGAGTAGGGAAAACAACAAGAACAATAAGTACATCGTATAACAACGCTTTCGATAAGCCATGCGTAAAACCGAGCTCGCTCGAGTTTTGCCATGACGAGATAGAATAGCAGGAGAACGTTCCTGTAAGAGCTTGTAGCCTGTCCGGCAATAGTAATAAGATGCGCTACCCCGAAGAAATCCCGAAGGCTTACCGAAGAAAGGGAATAAGACAGAAGAGGACAAAAGAGGGCAGAAGACACGAGGAGAAGACGGCAGGAGGGAGGAAGCTTTCATCACCAAAAGCGCGTTATTACCATTCCAAGACTGGCGAACAAACAAGACTTAGAGATTGACACAGATCAAGAACGGGGGGGGGTAAAACTGGCTTTTGAAATGAAAACAATACAAATTAACAGATAAAAACTTGGCAGTTTAGAGAAATTACACTAATTTTGCGCCGACAAAATGGAGACAAGGCCCGGATCGGTCGTTTTTAGGCAGATCTTTGCGCCACACACACCATAGAGACGCAAAGGAGGGAAGGATATCTTCAGGATACGCCAGTGGCTTGATTGACCACAACCACCCATTATTACCATTCGACAAGGACTTAGCAAACAGAGTAGCTTCTACGACCATAGGAGCGGGCTCTGCAGCTTCGTGCGCTTCGGACAGAGAAACAAAATGAAACAAATTTATACACAGGATCAATTTATGAGAACTTCAACATTACGAACTTCCAAGGCACACGTCAGCCTTTGGAAGGTTTTCGCAGCCCTGCTCCTCGCATGGATCTGCGTCCCTACAAGCCAGGTTTCGGCACAGACCGACGGAACAGAAAAGGCTTGCTGGGTACTCACCAAACCGACAGTAAACGGGAATGGAAGAGGCACTCTAACATTCACCTATGCTGAAGGCAATAATCTGAAGGGCAAAAAACTGCTCAACAACAAAGTGGTTGATGCCAGTTCGGCTGAAGGCGACCTAATCCTCGATGGCGAGCCCATCGACGCCAACTGTACCCCCGAGTGGACCTGGAAACAATCTGAAAGCGGCTCTGTCGGTAATGAACGAAACGAAACTGTCGTTTTTGATGAGAGTTTTGCGAAATTCAGACCGATTTCGTGCAAAAAATGGTTTGATGGTTGCGCATACCTAACAGAAATCAAAGGTATAGAATACCTCAACACAGAGAACGTAACGGACATGAGTCACATGTTCTATGGATGTACTTTACTTAAGAACATCGACCTTTCCCATTTCGACACAAGAAATGTCACAACAATGGAATACATGTTCTGTAACATGGGTGTTCCCCATGATAAAAAATCACCGCTATGCCTTGACCTCTCGTCATTTAACACCAGCAAGGTGGAAAACATGGGACACATGTTTGCAGGCTCTTGGCAAATTACCACCCTCGACCTTAAAGGCTTTGACATGAACAAGGTCACGACTACAGATGGTATGTTTGCCGGCTGCTACTATCTTGCATCCATCTACGCAGATGATTGGTCAACCAATAGCAATATCACCGACAGCAAAGACATGTTTACTGCTTGCGGTAGTCTTAAAGGTGCCAAGGGTTATACGCATGAAGGTACTGATGGTATCCAAATGGCCAACGGCCAAACTGGCTACTTCATGCCTACCTATAAGAATGAGGGCAAGGACACATACCCTGCGGTTGACATCAACATCGCAAGCTATCCGTCAGGCACGGTCAGCCTCAACCTCAAGAACAAGGAGACCTTCGAAGCACCCTATCCTTTCTTTATCGACAAAGGCACCTATACACGAGAGAACATGCCCTCCAATTGGGGCACTGTCTGCTTGCCGTTTGACATTGACGTAGCAAATACGGAGAACAACTGCGAGTTTTATCAGCTTGACGGCATCAACGGAGAGAACATTACCGTGTCACAAATCACCACGACGATACCTGCCGGAACACCTGTCATCGTAAAGCGCACATCGGGCACTGACTTGAAGATATTCTCTCCCACAGAATATGCTCCCATCGTTACCCAGCCCGTAGAGGGAACAGGCGTCAACCACTTGGTGGGCACATTCACCAACCAAGAGCTGATAAAGCAGAACTGCTACTTCATCGCAAGGGATAAGTTTTGGCAGGTGACTGCCAAAGATGCAGAAGGCAACACCATCAAGGGTGTCTATGTGCCGCCTTTCCGTGCTTCCATCACGGCAGCTGAGGGCGAGACGCTGGCACAGTCGCTCGGCATTGTCATTGCGGACGAAACCAACGGTATCGGCCTCACACCGACCGTAGAAGACCTCCTGAGCGAGAAGACTGAGTACTTCGACCTTCAGGGTCGTCGCCTCGATGGCCCGCAGAAGGGCATCAACATCGTCCGCATGGGCGGAAAGACCCGCAAGGTAGTGATCAAGTAATCGAATCATTCCACAACAATTCTTATCCATCAATCAAGAAATGAGCAAAAAAGTATATAGCAAACCGACCATCACGGTCGTCATCATGAGCACCTCTCCCCTCCTCGCTGCGGTCTCTGGACCCAAATATGAAGGCAACCCATACGTGGCGCCTGAGAAGGACCAGCCCTATGAGTTCACAAAAGATGGCGTTTCCCTTTGGGAAGCCGAGTAGTCCCGACACCATCTCCCCACAGATAGCGCAGGGATAAAACACCAGCCCCCGACAGGCCATCGAAGAATGGCTTGTCGGGGGCTTTTCATTGGTTCATCCGACAAAAATGCGGAGGGCCCGCAAATGGTAAGGGCTATGGCCCTACTCGTAGTGCATACTCTTGGCGGGATGGATACGGGAGACGAGGAAGGAGGGGACGACGAGGGCGGCAACGCAGACCAGGAGCGTGGCCACGTTGAGGGCCAGGACGATAGGCCAGGAGATCTCCACGGGGACCGTGCTGACGTAGTAGGTCTGGGGATCGAGGCGCACGAAGCCCGTGAGGTGCTGGAGGGCGATGAGGCCCAGACCCAAGGCGTTGCCCCAAAGAAGGCCCTTGGCCAGGACGAACGTGGCAAACCACAGGAAGACGTGGCGCACCTGCTGGTTTTTGGCTCCCAAAGCCTTGAGCACGCCGATCATCTGCGTGCGCTCCAGGATGATGATGAGCAGGCCCGAGACCATCGTGACGATCGCCACGGCGATCATCAGTCCGAGGATGAGCCAGACGTTGAGGTCCATCAGTTCCAGCCAGGAGAAGATCTGCGGATTCATCTCCGTGACCGTGGAGGAGGAATAGGTCTCGCCATAGTGGTCGGTGGTGCGGTTGACGCGCTTCACGACCTGGCGCTCCACGTCGTCGATCTGCCCGAAGTCGCGGACCAGCATCTCCGCCCCGCTATACTGGTCATCCTGCCAACCGTTGAGGCGGTTGGCGGTATAGAGGTCGGTGAAGCACATCTGCTGGTCATACTGCTTGAGGTTGGTCTCGTAGATGCCCGTGATGGTGAAGCGGCGCGTGCGCACCCCTTGGTGGTTGATAAAATAGGCAAAGATGCGCTCCCCACACTTCACGCGCAACTGGTCGGCAATGGTCTTCGAGATGAGCAGCCGCTGCGTGGAGGAGGAATCGGAGAAATGGGGAATCGACCCCTCCACCATATTTTGATGGATGAAGGTCGTGTCGTATTCAGGACCGACGCCCTTGAGGGCCACGCCCAGGAAGTCGTCGTCGGTCTTGAGGATGCCCTGTGTCATCGCGTAGCGCTCCACGTGGCGCACGCCCGGTATGGCGCGGAGCACGGTCGTCATGGAGTCGTCCATCTGTATCGGATACTGGTCGGAGGACATCAGGCTGGCGATATTGGCCACGGTAATATGGCTTCCGAAGCCCACGACCTTGTCGCGGATCGTATGTTTGAAACCGAGGATCACGCTCACCGTGACGATCATCACGGCCAGACCGATGGCCACACCTGCCGTAGCGATGCGGATGGCAGGCTTGGCCACCTTCTGACTTCCAGCTCCCTTGCCGTAGATACGGCGTGCGATAAACAGGGGGAAATTCATAGTGTTTCTATTGAGATGAATGCGTAGCAGACCGGACCACAATCGTCCGGCATCATATAAAGGGAAAGGAGCCGGGAGCCGCTCCTTGGGCGACTCCCCGCTCCCTATAGGGGAATGCGATAGACTTACTTCACGCGGCCGGGATAAGCCTCCAGGCCCTTCTCCAGGCAGACGAGGGCCTTGCGCAGCTCGTCGCAGCAGAGCACATAGGCCAGGCGCACCTCGTCGAGGCCGGCACCCTTGGTGCTATAGAAGCCACTTGCGGGGGCCATCATGACGGTCTCGCCCTCATAGGAGAACTCCTCCAGGAGCCAGCGGCAGAACTTCTCGGCATTGTCCACGGGCAACTTGGCGACCGTGTAGAACGCGCCCTTCGGCATCGGAGAGAAGACGCCCGGGATCTGGTTAAGACCATTGACGAGGCAGTTGCGACGCTCCACATACTCCTTCTGCACGCCCTCGATATAGCTCTCGGGAGCCTCCAGCGAGGCCTCGGCGATGATCTGACCCATCAAGGGGGGAGAGAGACGGGCCTGGCAGAACTTCAGCACGGCCTTGCGCACCTCGGTATTCTTGGTGATGATGGCGCCGATACGGATGCCACACTCAGAATAGCGCTTGGAGACGGAATCGACGAGGATCACGTTGTTCTCGATACCCTCCAGGTGCATGGCCGAGGTGTAGGGCTCGTCGGTATAGATATACTCGCGATAGACCTCGTCGGCGAAGAGATAGAGGTCGTGCTTCTTCACGATGTCGCGGATCTGCTCCATCTCCTGGCGGGTATAGACATAGCCCGTGGGGTTGTTGGGGTTGCAGATGAGGATGGCACGGGTGTTGGCGTTGATGAGTTTCTCAAACTCCTCGACGGCGGGGAGGGCAAAGCCATTGTCGATGCTCGTGTGGATGGAGCGCACCTTGGCGCCCACCATCAGGGCAAAGGACATGTAGTTGGCATAAGCTGGCTCGGTGATGATGATCTCGTCGCCAGGGTTGAGGGTGGACATGAAGCCAAAGAGCAAGGCCTCGGAGCCGCCCGTGGTGACGATGATGTCGTCGGGCACCAGATTGATGTTGTGCTTGGCGTAGTAGCCCACGAGCTTGTTGCGATAGCTCTCAATGCCCTGGCTGGGCGAATAGGCCAACACTTGGGCATCGACCTTCTTCAGAGCGTCGAGACCACATTGCGGCGTATGCACGTCGGGCTGGCCGATGTTCAGGTGATAAACTTTCGTGCCGCGCGCCTTGGCTGCATTGGCCAGGGGTGCGAGCTTGCGGATAGGCGATTCGGGCACAATAAGGCCACGTGCTGAGATTTCCGGCATAATTCTTTTAGTTATTTAATACGGTTACCCCGATTGCACGGGGATTGACTCTTGTATGAAACTTGTATTTTGCCACAAAGTTACACCAATTCGGCCAAACGGCAAAGGCAAAGGCGAAAAACTTTGCCCCCGCGGGTCATTTGTGGGATTTTCTTGCTACTTTTGCAGGTCGAAAGCGGTCTCCCCGAGGGGTAGCCACCACTTTTCGGGGCCTGGCTCGGCAAGCGGGACGGGCCCACGCAAGACAAGAGATCAGATAAAAAATGAAGTTTCGCAAGTGGTTCAAGAACGGGCTGAAGGCCCAAAAGCTCCTAGCCCAGGGCATCGCCCTGGGTATAATAGCAATCAGCAAGGCGCCCTGTAAGGGCAAAAGCCTTATATATTGCCTGGATTTTTAAAGCTTTTGCCCTTACAGGGCGACAGGTTTGCGTCCGTAATAACCCAGGGCGATGCCCTGGGCTAGAAGCTACTGCCCTTTCAGGGCGTGTGGAGCTTACATGCGAAAGTTGAATAAAAAAGAAAACATACATATATATATAATGAGAAGCAGAACAGCCAACTGGTTTGAGACCCGCGTCCGCTACGACAAGATGATGGAGGACGGACAGAACAAGAAAACCACGGAGACCTACGTGGTAGATGCCTACACCTTCGGCGAGGCCGAGGAGGCCATCACCAAGGAGATGGGCGCATACATCAACGGAGAGTTTGAGGTGAAGGCCATTACGCCTGCCACCTATGGCGAGATCTTCTTCAGCGACGCGGATGGCGACGACAAGTGGTTCAAGTGCAAGCTGGCGTTTATCACGCTCGACGACAAGACGCAGAAGGAGAAGCGCACGAGCGTCTATTATCTCGTACAGGCTGCCTCGGTGAGCGGCGCCGTGAAGCATGTCGACGAGGTGATGGGATCGACCATGATCGACTACGAGATCACCGCCATCGCCGATACCAAGGTGATGGATGTCTTCGAGCACGACAACCGCGCCAAGGCCGAGGGAGAGAACGAGGAGGCAAAGCCGGAATACGAGGAGCAGTAGGCTTGTTCCAATGGTTCCAATTGTTCCAGTATTCCAGTTTCCAATAAGACAGTATTCCTGTTTCCAAAAAGGACAGAAGACTGTTTCATCATAATCATATAGGAGAAAGCATACGATGGTAGATGTAGCAAAAAACTTAAAAGAGGTGCTCGGTCATCTGCCCGAGGGGGTGGAGCTGGTGGCCATCAGCAAGTATCATCCCAACGAGTATATCCTGCCGGCCTACGAGGCGGGACAACGCATCTTTGGCGAGAGCCACGAGCAGGAGTTGCGCCAGAAGGTGGAGACGCTGCCGAAGGACATCCAATGGCACTTCATCGGGCATCTGCAGACGAACAAGGTGAAATATATCGCGCCCTATATCTCGATGGTGGAGGCGGTCGATACGCCCAAGTTGCTCCGCGAGATCAACAAGCAGGCGGCGAAGCACGACCGCGTCATCGACGTCTTGCTCGAACTCCATATCGCCGAGGAGGAGACGAAGTATGGATTGACCCTGGAGGCCTGTCGCGAGCTGCTGGAGGCGGGAGAATGGCGCGAGATGAAGAACGTACACATCAGCGGCCTGATGATGATGGCGTCCAACGTGGAGGACGAGGACCAGATACGCCGCGAGATGCTCACGGCAGCCGACTTCTTCGACGAGGTGAAGACGCGCTATTTTGCCGACGACCCTCGCTTCTGCGTCCGCTCCTGGGGCATGAGCCACGACTACCAGATAGCCGTCACGTGCCGGAGCAACCAGGTGCGCGTGGGCACGGCCATCTTCGGTCCTCGCGTCTATTGACGCAAGCCCCGCGGGTATTGACGCAAGAGAAGAGGTCAGCCCTTGCCTTCTATTTGGCGCAGCTCCACATAGCCGTGCATGACGGCATAGACGGTAAGGGCGGGGACGCTCTTCACGCCCAGTTTCTCGCAGATGTTCTTGCGATGGGTGTTGACGGTCGGCAGGCTGATATGGAGGCGGTCGGCGATCTCCTTGCTCATCAGTCCGCGGACCACGAGCGAGAGCACCTCCACCTCGCGCGGGGTGAGGGTGGGACGCGGCGCGTCGGTCTCGGCCGTCGGCAGGTTGCGACCGCCCGAGTGGCCTTGCTGCACAAGGCGCAGCACCTCGCAGACGAGCGTCTCCTCGGCCACGCCCACACAGAGGTGGCGAAAGCCAGCCAACTGGGAGTGGGGGTCGGAGGAGAGGGTCAGCACGAGGGTCTTGCGGCGGCGGTCCATAAACCAAAGGTGGTGGGCCACGGCCACGGACTGGGCCACGAAATAGTGATAACAGCCCTCACCGCCCCCGGCAAGGAAGGCGTCGAAGGTGGGGTAAACATCCACGGCCATCATCGGCACCACGGTCTGCAAGAGCTGGCGCAATCCTATCGTGGCCAACACGTTGGGATCGACAATGGCGATATGGGGGCGGCCTGAGGCCATCTTTCCTTTCTCCATAGGGTGCAAAATTAGCGATTTATCGGCAGAAGAAAGAAGCCGCGCGCCCTTTTCTTCACCATGATACCTGCTTATAAGGGGAAAACAACCAAAACAACTCGCTTTGAAAAAGAAACGCAGCCATATTATCCTACCCGAGGACATGGCGGGAGAAGTGTTGCTCCACGCCTGTTGCGCGCCCTGCTCGTCGGCCATCGTCGAATGGTTGATGGCGCACGACCTGCGCCCCACGATCTTCTACTTCAATCCCAACATCTTTCCGGCGCGCGAATACGAGATACGCAAGGAGGAGAGCAAGCGCCACGCCGAGACGCTGGGCCTACGCTGGATAGACGGCGACTACGACCACGCCAGTTGGCGGGATGCCATGAAGGGGCTGGAGCGCGAGCCCGAGCGCGGACGACGATGCGAGGCGTGCTTCGCCTACCGCATGCTGGCCACGGCCCACATGGCGCATCAGACCGGAATCGGCTTCTTTGCCACGACGCTCGCCTCCTCGCGATGGAAGGACCTGGCGCAGGTGAACGCAGCCGGTCTGGCAGCAGCCGAGGCCGTCCCTGGCACGACCTTCTGGGCTCAAAACTGGCGCAAGGACGGACTGCAGGAACGGCGCAACCAACTGCTCAAGGAGTATCAGTTCTACAACCAGCTCTACTGCGGCTGCGAGTTTAGTCTCGCCTCCTCCAAGGCCATGGAGCGGGAGGCGGAGAAGGAGGAGAAGGAAGAAAGGGAGGAAGAAATGGAGAAAGAATAAGAGGAAGAAATGAAAGAAGAATAAGAGGAAGAAATGAAAGAAGAATAAGAGGAAGAATAAGAGGAAGAAATGGAGGAAGAAATGGAGGAAGAATAAAGGTTTCATCCGATATTTGGAGCAGCAGGAAGCGTAGTATTTTGACCTGTACGGTTGAAACGGGCTGAAAGCCCAAAAGCCCCTAGCCCAGGGCATCGCCCTGGGTATAATAGCAATCAACAAGACGCCCTGTAAG
>OGHD01001457.1_pt1 | contig 9887 bp, 8 predicted proteins | sample 1571341 | NCBI WGS metagenome assembly OGHD01 (sample SAMEA2582026, study PRJEB24529) | metagenome | biome: Human gut stool | place: China | collected 2011 | reverse complement strand
TGACCCGAATCAACGAGGGCGACATCCTGCAGATATCCGCTCATAACGGAGGTCTATCCCAACTCCCCGGCGCAGACCGAGGGCCTTCAAAAGGGCGACAGGATAGTTGCCATAGGCGACGACACGGTAACTGCCGAAAACAGCGCCGAGATGGCGGGCAAGCTCAGCGGCATAAAGCTGACCTCCGTCAGCCTTACTTACAGGCGCGACGATGTGGACAAATCCGTCAACGTCGTCCTCGGCTACACGAATCAGACCGTAAGCTATGAGCTTATAGGCACGGTCGGATATATAAAGATATCCGCGTTCTACAAGAACACCTTAAACCAGCTTGAAAAGGCTATAACTCAGCTCAAAAAAGAGGGCGCAAAGAGCCTTATCTTCGACGTGCGCTCAACCTATGACGGAACCGTTGAGTACACCTGCCGCGTTATAGACCTCCTTGTTCCGACGGCTACCGAGGGCAACAAGGCAATAGCGACGCTCGTTGACAAGACCGGAAAGACCGTCAAGACCTACAGCTCCGACTCAAAGGATATAATCATGCCCATGGCGGTGCTTATAAATTCGGACACTGCGGGCTGCGGCGAGCTGTTCGCCTGCGACCTCAAGGATTTCGGCAAGGCGTTCCTTATCGGCGAAAAGACCGCCGGCAGAGCCGATGTGCAGGAGACCTTTGAATTAAGCGACGGCGGCGCAATAGTGCTGACCACCTCGAAGATGCTTCCCTATATCAGCGACAGCTTCGACGGCAACGGGCTGACCCCCGATACCGAGATAATTCTTGCCGATTCGCTCAGAGAGAATCTCAGCACGCTCGAAAAGGACAGAGACACCCAGTTACAGGCGGCTGTCTCCATGCTTGCCGGCAACTCCGCAGAGGAGTAATCCGCAAAAAACGATATTTTGCCTCCCTGCTTTGAAAGCGGGGAGGTTTTGCGTTTGCAGATAAATTATAATGCCCGAAAGCTAAAATACCGGTGCCGTTTTTTCGGCAGTATTATGTCCTTTGCGGCTTTGAAAAACAATATTTTGGGCAGATTAACGAAACTTTTCTCTTATCTGTAAATTTTTATCAAATTGCTTGCATATGGGGACAAAAACAGCTAAAATATATGCGGTATGTAACCAATAACCAATTATACTAATAACGGAGGAATTCAAATGTCAGTTAAAGTTGCTATTAACGGCTTTGGCCGTATCGGTCGTCTCGCATTCCGTCAGATGTTCGACGCTGAGGGTTATGAAGTCGTCGCTATCAACGACCTCACGAAGCCGTCCATGCTCGCATACCTGCTGAAGTACGATTCTTCCCAGGGCAGATATGAGTATGCTGACACGGTCTCCGCTGATGACGAAGCTGGCACGATCACGGTCAAAGGCAAGACGATCAAGATCTATGCTGAGCGCGATGCAAAAGACATTCCTTGGGCTAAGCACGATGTAGATGTCGTTCTCGAGTGCACGGGCTTCTACACGTCCAAAGAGAAGGCTTCCGCTCACCTCGCAGCAGGCGCTAAGAAAGTTGTTATCTCCGCTCCGGCTGGTAACGACCTCCCGACGATCGTATTCAACACGAACCACAAGACGATCCCGGCTGGCACGAAAGTTATCTCCGCTGCATCCTGCACGACGAACTGCCTCGCTCCGATGGCTGACGCTCTGAACAAGTTCGCTCCGATCAAGAGCGGCATCATGCAGACGATCCATGCTTTCACGGGCGACCAGATGGTCCTCGATGGCCCGCAGCGCAAGGGTAACCTCCGCCGCAGCCGTGCTGCTTCCGAGAACATCGTTCCGGCTTCCTCGGGTGCTGCTAAAGCTATCGGCCTCGTCCTGCCGGACCTGAACGGCAAGCTCATCGGTGCTGCACAGCGCGTTCCGACCCCGACGGGCTCCACGACGCTGCTCTATGCTGTTGTTGAGGGTGAAGTCACGGTTGAAGGCATCAACGCTGCTATGAAGGCTGCTGCTACGGAGTCCTTCGGCTACAACGAAGACGAGATCGTTTCGAAGGATATCGTCGGCATGCGTTATGGCTCCCTGTTCGATGCTACGCAGACGATGGTTTCCCACACGGGCGACGGCAACTCCCTCGTACAGGTTGTTTCCTGGTACGACAACGAGAACTCCTACACAAGCCAGATGGTTCGTACAATCAAATACTTCGCAGAGCTGGCATAATTTTATCGATTCGATAGAAAATCATAAGGATTCAAGATGGGTCCGGTCCTCGGTCGGGACCGGACCTGTTTTTTATTCTTTTATAATGTAAAGGAGACAGGATATGCTGAATAAAAAATCCGTGGATGATATCAATGTAAAGAGCAAACGCGTTCTGGTACGCTGTGATTTCAACGTACCGTTAAAAGAAGGAAAGATCACCGATGAAAACCGTCTGGTGGCAGCGCTTCCGACGATCAAAAAACTGATTGCGGACGGCGGAAAGGTAATTCTCTGCTCCCATCTTGGCAAACCGAAGGGAGAGCCGAAGCCGGAGCTGTCTCTGGCACCGGTAGCCGTTCGTCTGTCTGAACTTCTGGGACAGGAAGTGAAATTTGCAGCCGATCCGGAAGTGGTTGGAGCGAACGCAAGGGCAGCCGTTGAGGCGATGAAGGATGGCGAGGTTGTAACCAATGGTGGTCGTGTCATCTGCGTAAGCAGCTACGGTAAGGACAAGGAAGAAGCCCTGAAGAAGAGCTTTGCCGAGGCACAGAAGATTCAGTTCACCGACAAGTACTTCCGTTCTGATATCGGACAGGATCTTTAAGATGAGTTAATAGTTAATAGTTTATAATTAATAGACATTCATGCATTCTTCGATTATTAATTGATTATTTTTAGGTATGCAAGTCCATTATAACGGCGCAAGCCTCTATAAACTATTAACTATAAACTATAAACTAAATATAGATGTTAAGAAAGAAAACTTTTCAAAATAAAGTAGCGTCAAGCCGCTACGCTTTACCTATCACAGCAACCCTTGCCGCCTTGGTATGGGTTGCTGTAGGTTTTTTGGTATCCAACATCTGGATACAGTTTGCCTTTACCATCATCTCTACCCTGCTGATGGTAGAGCTCAACAACCATAATTCCCTGATGCGCACCTACAGCCGCATGGTTTCGTGCAGTTTCCTGGTATTCATCACCATGACCAGTCTGCCTGCGCCATCGTTCAAGGCAAGCATCGTGACGATGTGCTTCATAGCCTTCTATCTCATCATCTGGAACGGCTATCAGGACAAGCAGTCGTCGGGCTGGACTTTCTATGCCTTCTTCTGCATCGGCCTCGCCTCGATGGTCTTCATCCAGATAGGCTATTTCCTGCCTGTACTCTGGCTGATGATGATGGTATTCACCAATTCATTCAGCATCCGCAATTTCTTTGCATCTATCATCGGTGTGGTGATGCCCTACTGGTTCTCAGCGGGTTACTATGCATACACCGACAATATGCAGGGTCTGGCAAACCATTTTCTGGAGTTCGTGAACTACAAGGAACTGTTCGACTATTCGCAGGTTACCGACCATGAGGTAGTGAACCTGGTGTTCCTCACCATCCTGGGCGTCATCGGTTCCATCCACTTCCTGCACACGTCATACGCCGACAAGATTCGCACGAGAATGATCTACGACACCTTCACCATGGTGAACTTCGTGAGTCTGGCATTCATCATACTGCAGCCTCAGCATATCAAGGAGCTCGGCGGCATCATGATTGTGAATACAGCGCCACTCGTGGCTCACTTCATCACCTTTACCCGTGGTAAGATTACGAACATCATGTTTATCTCGATGCTGGTTATCGTGGTACTGATTTTATTATATAATATTTTCATCCCTGAAACGATACTGATGCAGGCGATAAACATATAAATAATATTCAATGAGTTACATGATAGACTTTTTAATCAACTGGGGCTATTGGGGCATGCTTGTTTCCGCCTTTCTTGCCGGCAGTTTCTTTCCTTTCAGCAGCGAGGTAGTGATGTCGGGCTTGCAGGCAGCAGGTTTGGATCCCATCCCTCTGGTGATATATGGCAGCATAGGAAACGTGCTGGGCTCACTGTTTAATTATGGCGTGGGAAGACTCGGAAAGATGGAGTGGATAGAGAAATATCTGCATGTGAAGAAAGAGAAACTCGACCAGGCTGAAAGATTCATGGCGGGTCGTGGTGCCTGGATGGGCTTCTTCGCCTTCATCCCGATATTGGGAAGCGCCATCACCATCGTATTGGGTCTGACCAGAGCCAACATCATCATCTCTACCATCAGCATCACCATCGGAAAAGTGCTGAGATATGTTTTGCTGGTATATGGCCTGAGTTTCATCGTTTAAAACATAAAGAGATTTGAATATATGAAGAGATTTGAATATATGAAGAGATTTGAATATATGAAGAGGTTTCTATACCTTATTATATTAGGGGGAATATTTGGGGGATGTCTTGCCGGCTGCAAGGGCACGCCTCAGAAACAGGCTGAATCGGGGAATTCTGCTGGAACAGGCAAGCCTATGGTTACCGTGACCATCCCGCCCTACAAGTATTTCGTGGATAAGATTGCTGAAAACAAGGTGGATGTCAACGTGATGGTATCCAACGGCAACAACCCGGAGACTTACGAGCCATACGCCGAACAGATGATGGAACTCTCGAAGAGTGCCCTCTATCTGAAGGTGGGCAGCATCGGTTTTGAACAGACCTGGATGAAGAAGCTGCAGGACAATGCTCCGGATATGAAGGTGATAGATACATCCGCAGGCATCAAGCCTGCCAAGACGCCGGGCGGCAACATCGACCCGCATGTGTGGATGAGTTGCCAGAATGCCCGCATCATCGCAAGCAACATCCTCAAGGCGCTCTGTAATCTGGAACCGAAGAACAAGGCGTTCTTTGAGAAGAACTATCTGTCGCTGCTGAATATCATCGACAAGCGAGACAGCACCATCAGAAAGGGTTTCAAGGATCATCCCGAGATGGTTCGCAAGTTTGTGATCTATCACCCTATCCTCACCTACTTCGCCCGTGATTACCAGTTGGAGCAGTTGGCCATTGAGGAAGAAGGCAGGGAGCCGAGTGCTGCCCAGCTGAAGAGCCTCATAGAGAGAGCAAGAAAAGAAAAGATAAAATATTGCCTCATTCAAGCTGAATTTGCCAACCGCAACACCAATACTTTCATCAAGGAAAGCCAGACCAAGCCAATGAATATCAACCCATTGCAGGTAGAATGGAGCTGGGCAATGCAGGAAGCGGCAGCCGCAGTGCAAGGCAAGGAAATTGTGGTTGGGAAGTAGGCTCGCCAATATTTTATAAAAAGTATAAAGAACAATAACTAATCATAAAGTTCAATGTTCAAAGTTCAAGGTTCAAAGTTGGAAGTTCAAAGTTCAAAGTTGGACGTTCAAAGTTCAAAGTTAATCGAAATCGAGCATCTATCTGCCGGATACGACGGAAAGCAGGTGCTCAATGACATCAATATCACCGTCTATCAAGACGATTATCTTGGCATTATCGGACCAAACGGTGGTGGCAAGACCACCCTCATGCGCCTCATTCTGAGACTGATGAAGCCCACGGAGGGCAACATCCGGTATTATAAAGACGGGAAGGAAGTAAAGGAGATTTCGATGGGCTATCTCCCACAATACAATCAGCTCGACAAGCAATTCCCCATCTCCGTATATGAAGTAGTGCTCTCCGGCCTCAGCAAGACCAAGAGCCTCTTTTCCAAATACAGCCAAGCACAGCACCAGCAGGTGCTCGATACCCTGGAACGCATGCAGCTGATGGAATTCAAAGACCGCCACATCGCTGCCCTGAGCGGCGGACAGCTGCAGCGAGTGCTCCTGGCACGCGCCATCGTATCCAAGCCCGATGTGGTAATCCTCGATGAACCGAACACCTACATCGACCGCCGATTCCAGAAGCAGATGTACGAGATGCTGGAGCAGATTAACAAGGAATGCGCCATCATCATCGTGAGCCACGATGTAGCCGAAGTGCTCAACAACGTGAAGCACATCGCCTGCGTAAACCATCACCTGCATTATCACGATACGGCGGATATGCCAAGAGAAAAACTAGAAGAACATTTCCTGAATGTTTAGAAGCTTATTTCCTAAATGTTTAGATAGATAATATAATAATGCCTAAAAAACAAGAAAGAACTTCTAGATTATCTCATCTTTTTAGTATCTTTGCAACGTTTTATACACATTATTAAATAAGAAATAAAGAAATATAATACATTAAAGTTTAAACAATAATGAAACAGTACAAATTGGTGGACAATATCTTCGGATGGGTCGCATTCATCATTGCGGCTTTCGTTTATTGTTCCACGATTGAGCCGACAGCCAGTTTCTGGGACTGTCCTGAGTTTATCACTACTGCTTATAAGCAGGAAATCGGTCACCCACCGGGGGCACCGTTCTTCATGCTCATGGGCAATTTCTTCACACACTTCGCCAGCGACACCACTCAGGTGGCCAAGATGGTGAACACGATGAGCGCACTCCTCAGTGCCGTCTGCATCATGTTCCTCTTCTGGACAATTACCCACCTGGCACGCAAGCTCATCATCGGCGACTGGAAGGAAATGACCACCAGCAAAATGATTGCCATCGAGGCATCAGGTATGGTGGGCGCACTCATCTACACCTTCAGCGATACCTTCTGGTTCTCGGCTGTAGAGGGTGAGGTTTACGCCTTCTCTTCTGCCTTCACCGCCGTGGTATTCTGGCTGATTCTGAAGTGGGAAGACCACGCCGACGAACCTCATAGCGACCGATGGCTCGTGCTCATCGCCTATATGACCGGTTTGAGTATCGGTGTGCACTTGCTCAACCTGCTCTGTATCCCAGCCATCGTATTGGTTTACTACTACAAAAAGGTGCCTCATGCCAACCTGAAGGGCTCGCTCCTGGCGTTGGTTCTCTCCTTTCTGGTAGTGGTAGCCGTATTGTATGGTGTGGTTCCAGGTATCATCACTGTAGGCGGATGGTTCGAGCTGTTCTTCGTCAACGTGCTCGGTTGTCCATTCAACACCGGTGAAATCGTATATATCATCTGCCTCGTTGCCTCTGTTATCTGGGGCATCTACGAGACCTACAATGCCTCAGAAAAGAACGAGAAGAAGCAGAACATCGCCTTCGTTCTCGGTTTCGGTATGCTCGGTATTCCATTCTATGGATATGGCTGGACAGCCGTAGTCTGCGGCATCATCGTCCTCGCCGTTCTCTGGCTTGCCCTTACCTACAAGCGCAAGAAGGAAGTGGTAACAGGCGTTGACGAGGTGACTGGCATCGCCAAGAAGAAGATGCAGCGCGTGCCGCTGGTTACAGCCCGCATCAAGAACACAGCCTTGCTCTGCATGCTGATGCTCATGATCGGTTACTCAAGCTATGCGCTCATCGTAATCCGTTCATCTGCCAACCCTCCTATGGACCAGAACTCTCCTGAGGATATCTTTACCCTGGGCAGTTATCTGAGCCGTGACCAGTATGGCGACCGCCCACTGCTCTACGGTCAGGCATACACCTCTCAGGTAGCCCTCGAAGTGGATGGCAACATGTGCAAGCCTGTGATGCAGGAAGGTGCACCTGTATACCAGCGCAAGGAGAAGGCTTCTGCCGACGAGAAGGACTCTTACTTCGTGGTAAGCCACAAGAACAAGTATATCTATGCACAGAATATGCTCTTCCCTCGTATGTACAGTTCGGCTCATACCCAGGCATACGAAGACTGGATGGGCGGCGTGGATGGCACCGAGGTGCCTTACGACCGCTGCGGAGAGAACATCATGGTGAAGATGCCTTCACAGATTGACAACATCCGCTTCTTCCTCTCCTATCAGTGCAACTTCATGTACTGGCGATACTTTATGTGGAACTTTGCCGGACGTCAGAACGACATCCAGGGCAATGGTGAGCCAGAGCATGGCAACTGGATTTCCGGTTTCTCATTCATTGATGACCAGCTCTATGGCGACCAGAGCAAGTTGCCAGATGATCTGAAGGAGAACAAGGGTCACAACGTGTTCTACTGCATGCCGCTGATTCTCGGCTTGATCGGTCTCTTCTGGCAGGCTTGGTACACCCGCAAGCGCAAGGTAGTAAAGAACGGCGTGGAGACAGAGGAGGTTCTCCCTGTAGGTATTCAGCAGTTCTGGGTGGTATTCTTCCTGTTCTTCATGACGGGTCTTGCCATCGTTATCTATCTGAACCAGACTCCAATGCAGCCACGTGAGCGTGACTATGCTTACGCCGGTTCATTCTATGCATACGCTATCTGGTGCGGTCTTGGCGTAGTAGCCATCCTCGATATCCTGAAGCAGAAGATGAAGCTCAACGGTACAGCCATTTCAGCCATCGTTGCCGTAATCACCCTCCTCGTGCCTATCCAGATGGCATCGCAGACTTGGGACGATCACGACCGCTCTGGCCGCTACACCTGCCGTGACTTCGGTCAGAACTATCTGATGTCTCTCCAGGAGAAGAGCCATCCTATCATCTTCACCAATGGTGATAACGATACCTTCCCACTCTGGTACAACCAGGAGGTAGAGGGCGTTGGAACCGATGCTCGTGTATGTAATCTGAGCTATCTGCAGACCGACTGGTACATCGACCAGATGATGCGTCCTGCCTACGACTCCCCATCCGTGCCTATCACCTGGCCACGTCTCGACTTCTGTTCAGGCACCAACGAGTATGTATCTGTTCAGCCTGAGGCTAAGCAGCAGATTCTGGAATTCTACAAGCAGGACCCAGAGAATGCCAAGAAGCAGTTTGGCAATGAGCCATTCGAGCTGAAGAACATCCTGAAATACTGGGTACGCAGCAAGAACCCAGATATGCACGTTATCCCAACAGATACCCTCTACGTCACCATCGACAAGGAGGCTGTGAAGAAGAGCGGCATGATGATGGCTTCGGATTCCATCCCAGACAAGATGGTGATTTCGCTTGCCGGCAAGAGTGCTCTCTACAAGAACGACCTGATGATGCTCGAAATGCTGGCTCAGAGCAACTGGACCCGTCCACTCTACGTGGCTTTGACTGTGGGTCAGGAGAATTACATGAACCTTGGCGACAACTTCGTTCAGGAGGGTCTCGTCAACCGTATCACTCCGTTCACCACCAACAAGCCGGGAGCCAAGAACTTCGACACAGAGAAGACCTATCATAACATCATGACCCGATTCAAGTTCGGCAACCTGAAGCAGAAGGGGCTCTATCTCGACGAGACCACCATGCGCATGTGCTATACACATCGCCGTCTGCTCGCCCAGACAGCCCTGCAGCTCATCGCCGAAGGCAAGAAGCAGAAGGCTATCAACATCCTGAAGAAGGCTGATGTGGAGATTCCTGCATACAATGTGACGCTCGACTACATGAGCGGCGCTCTGGATATGGCTCGCGGCTGGCTGATGACCGGTCAAAAGGCTAAGGGTAAGGAGTATGTGGAGGCAGTTTGGAAGAACGCTTCACAGTATCTCAACTACTACCTGTCGTTGTCTAACGACCACTTCCTGCAGAGTCAGAACGACTGCATCCGTCAGATCATGATCATGCAGAGCACCTGCGATGTGGCAGGCATGGTAAGTCCTCAGTTGGAACAGAAGTATCAGAAGCAACTCAACAACCTCTATACCCTGTACCACGGCAGAGGCGGCAGAATGCCAGAAGGCAATCAGTAATCAGAATACAAGAGATGGCCTCGCGTTTTGCGAGGTCATCTTTTCATTATTTCATAAAAATCAATATTTCCCATGTTCATAGAGCAACCAGCCAAGTGGCTTAGATGGCTATATCCAAAGGCAATATGGCGAATGGACAAGAACGACCATTCGGTGTATCTCACATTCGATGATGGTCCGATTCC
>OGHD01001453.1_pt1 | contig 9920 bp, 7 predicted proteins | sample 1571341 | NCBI WGS metagenome assembly OGHD01 (sample SAMEA2582026, study PRJEB24529) | metagenome | biome: Human gut stool | place: China | collected 2011 | reverse complement strand
GCAACTTCTCGTTAGGAGTCTCTACGCTGATAACAGTCTCGAAGATAGAGTAAGCAATTGTGACTTTCGTCCTTCTTTATTCTGTAAGCGTGAACAAATATCGAACTGATTCCATCCATTGGTGTACTCGTCGATATCTGTAATAAGCATCTGCGCTTCAGCTTTTGTTGCAAAACGGAAAAAAGGATTGTTTGTTGCTTTTTGGGCAAACCCTGCCACCGCAACCATACATAAACAGATTGCGATGATTGTACGTGTTAGTTTCATAATCGTAGCCTTTTTTCTATTTATTCTTTGTCTTTCAGGGCTGTAAAGATAAGTCCTTCCAGCTCTTCTGCCAGTTCAGGGTTGTCCTGAATGCACTGTTTAGCTGCATCCCGTCCCTGTCCCAGTTTGGTTTCATTGTAGCTGTACCACGAACCGCTTTTTTTGATTATACCCAGTTCGGCACCTAAATCAATAATTTCTCCACTTCTGGAAATTCCTTCACCAAACATAATGTCGAATTCCGCTTTTCTGAATGGAGGGGCAACTTTGTTCTTTACGATTTTTACGCGAGTCTGGTTTCCGATAATGTCTTCTCCATCTTTGATAGGTTGACCTTTGCGAATATCCAGACGTACAGATGCATAGAATTTCAGTGCATTACCTCCTGTTGTTGTTTCCGGATTTCCAAACATGACACCGATTTTTTCACGCAGCTGGTTGATGAAGACGCAGACCGTGTTGGTCTTGCCGATGACCGAAGTCAGCTTGCGCATGGCCTGACTCATCAGGCGGGCCTGCAGGCCCACATGGCTGTCGCCCATTTCGCCCTCGATCTCAGCCCTCGGCACCATGGCGGCAACCGAGTCCACCACGATGGCATCGATGGCACCGGAGCGCACCAGTGCTTCGCAGATCTCCATGGCCTGCTCACCGGTGTCCGGCTGGCTGACCAGCAGATTGTTGATGTCCACGCCCAGCGCTTCGGCATAGGTGGGGTCCAGTGCGTGCTCCACGTCAATGAAGGCCACTTCGCCGCCCTGCTTCTGGGCTTCGGCCAGAATGTGCAGAGCCAGCGTGGTCTTACCACTGGATTCCGGGCCGTACACCTCAATGATGCGGCCGCGGGGCACACCGCCCACGCCCAGAGCCAGATCCAGACCCAGACTGCCGGTGGAAATGGCATCCACCTGCATGGAGGCGTTATCACCCAGCTTCATCACGGCACCCTTGCCGAACTGCTTTTCGATCTGGGCCAGCGCAGTGGCCAGCGCATCCTTTTTGGCCTCCGGCTCGGTCTTTTTGGTCGCCGGGGCAACGGTGTTGTTGTTCTGATTTTTTGCCATAGCGTGCTGCTCCTTTTCTTCCTGCTGCCCGCCGTGCGCGGGCTGTCCGTATACTTTCCAGTATAGTATACCACAAAATCAAAATATTACAACGAGAAGTTGTTTCTATTTTCACTTTTATTTTTCGGGTCTGTGGGCGATCATGCACCGGTCATTGCCGCCAAAATCCTTGCGGCACTCAATGTCTGCCCAGCCGTTTGCAGCCAGCAGTGCCGCCACAGCCTGCCGCTGCTGCCAGCCGATCTCCAGCACCAGCGCTCCGCCGGGCCGCAGTGCATTCTGGTAATGCTCTGCAAGGGCACGGTAGAACACAAGGCCGTCCTTTCCTGCTTCCAGCGCCATGGCCGGTTCCTGTGCCACCTCGGGCTGCAGGTGCCGCATCTCCTCGGCGGTGAGGTAGGGCGGGTTGGATACGATCAGATCAAGCTGCCCTTCCGGCAGGCCCTGCCAGTAGGTGAACAGGTCGCCCTCCACCGGCTGCACCGCATAGGCTGGCTTTGCCTTTGCGCGCAGAGCGTTCAGCGCCGGCCCCCAGTCAAAGGCCGGGGCATCTGCCTGCTCAAACGCGGTAGGCTCCAGCAAGTCCTCCGTCTGCCCGCCCTGCCCTTTCAGGGCGCAGCGGCAGTTCTTTTCCAGATAAACAAAGGCTTCCGGGCTTTTTTCCACGCAGGTCACCTGCGCCGCCGGGCAGAAGCGCTTGACGCCCAGCCCCAAACAGCCGGTCCCCGCGCAGAGATCCAGCACCCGGGGCGCTGCAATGCCCGTCAGGGTATTGGCAGCCGCTTCCGCTACCACCTCAGTGTCTGCCCGGGGGCAGAGCACACCGGGGCCAACGGCAAGGTCAAAATCCAGAAAGCTCCAGATCCCGCACAGGTATTGCAGCGGTTCCCGCTGCTCACGGCGCGTGCAGAGGGTTTCCAGCTTTTCCGCTTCCTCCGTGGTCAGCACCCGGTCGGAAAGGCGGGCATCCCGCCCGGCTGCCACGCGGAACAGCTCCCGTGCATCGTAATCGGCATCCGGACACCCTGCAGCGGAAAGCCGGGCTTCCACGGCCCGCACCGCTTCGCGCGGGGTCAAACCAGCAATTACCATCTGCCATCCTCCGGGTCCTCGGGCAGCACAGGGGTCACAGCGGCAATGGCCACCTCGATCATGCTGTCGTCCGGTTCAAACACGGTCAGGTGCTGCACCCAGATGCCGGGCTGGCGGATGATGCGGGTGGCAATGTTATCGGACCGGCCGCACCACTTGAGCAGCTCATAGCTGATGCCCATGACCAGCGGCAGAAGCAGCAGCTTGAACAGCACCCGCAGGCCGATGCTGCCCCACGGCAGCACGCTGTAGAGGAACACGCTGACGATGACCACCAGAATGAGGAAGCTGGTGCCGCAGCGCGGATGGAACCGAGTGTACTTGCGCACATTCTCCACGGTCAGCTCATCACCGGCCTCATAGCAGGCAATGGTCTTGTGCTCGGCACCGTGGTACTCAAACACGCGATGGATCTCCTTCATCTTGGAGATGGCCACCATATAGGTGAGGAAGATGCCAACTTTCAGCACCGCTTCCAGCACCACCTTGGCCCAGCGGCCCAATGTTACAAAGTGGTTCACGCCGCCCACGATGAGGGTGGGCAGCACGGTGAACAGCAAAATCGCCAGCAGGCCGCCCAGTACGGCGGCACAGGCCAGCAGTGCGTCCTCTGCCTTTTTGCCCAAGTGGTCGCCCACCCATTTTTCAAAGGCAGTCTCTTCCTCTTCGGGGTCGTAGTCGTCACCCATGCTCACCTGAGCCGAGTACATCATGTAGCGGTAGCCCACGATCAGGCTTTCGATCATGGAGATGGCACCGCGCACCAGCGGGATCTTTGTCCAGATGCCGTGGTTCTTCACAGGGTCGATCTTGGTCTCAATGGTGCCGTCCGGCTTGCGCACGGCGCAGCAGATGAGCTTCGGGCCGCGCATCATGATGCCTTCCATCAGCGCCTGCCCGCCGACGCTGGTCTTGAAACGTTCCTTTTTGGGTTGATTCATTGGGTTCTCCTATCGGATCATATTTTTCCCGGTTATTTTACCACAGAATTGTGACAAAATCTTCACGCCTTATGGTACAGCGGCAAGCCCAGTGTGACCACTGTGCCGCGGCCCAGCGTGCTCTTGATGTCCATGGTGCCGTCCAGTGCAGTCATGATGGAATCCACCAGCGCAAGGCCGATGCCGCTGCCGCGCACCGAATTGCTGCCCTTGTAGAACTTGGTCTTGACATTCTCAAGGTCTTCCGGCGGGATGCCGCGGCCCTGATCGATGATCTCCGCAAAAGCCTTGTATTCGCCCGCCCACAGCTTGACCGTGATGCGCCCGCCGGGGGCCGAGTACTTGATGGCGTTGTCCATGATGTTGATGAACACCTGCCGCAGACGGTCCGGGTCGGCATAGACCGGGATCATCTCCTCCGGCTCGGTGTAGCTGAGCACAAGGCCCTCGCGCTGGATGCGTGCTTCACAGAACAGCACCGCATCGGTCAGCTCTGCCACAAGGTCCAGCGGGCGGCAGTCCATACGGATGCGGCCGTTCTGCAGACGGCTGAAATCCAGCAGCTCTTCCACCATGTTGTACAGGCGGCCCGTCTCATTGTTGATGATTTCAAGGCCCTTGCGGTAGTTCTCGTCTGCCGGGTCGTCCAGTGTGCGCAGGGTCTCCACCCAGCCCCGGATGGAGGTGAGCGGCGTGCGCAACTCGTGAGAGACGGAACTGATGAACTCGTTCTTCATCTTCTCGGTCTCTTCCAGCCCTTCGGCCATCTGGTTGATGGTGCCGCGCAGGCGGTCCACCTCGTCGTGTTCGTTGCCGGTGACCGGCAGGCGCACATCCAGCTCACCCCGGGCGATGCTGGCTGCGGTGCGCTCCACCTGCCCCAGCGGCACCACGATGCTGCGGATGAAGTACAGGCCGGACATCACGGTGAAAGCAAGGATCACCGCCGCGATCACAACACTTACCGCGATGGCGTTCTTGATCTGCGCTCCCACAAGGGTCAGGCTGGTGACAAGACGCATCGCCGCCACATCCTCGGCGGCATAGGGCACCAGATAACAGGTGGCCATCACCAGCTCGCCGGACTGGGTGCGGTAGACCGCCACACCAAGGCCGTCAGAAGCCTCCTGCGCCTGCTCAAAGTCGATGCCGGTCACAATGCCGTCCGCATTTGTGCCGCTGGAGGACGCAATGACCCCGCCATAGCTGTCCAGCAGCATGAACTCGTATTTGTCCTTATCGGCAAACTGCTCCACCATGCGGCGCAGGGCCACGCTGCGGGTAGCCGCCGTGCTCTGCACCGTATCGCCGGTGTACATTTTCAGCTGGCCGGACACCGAAGAGAACCGCCGGTACATGGTCTGCTGCACGCTGTTATAATAGCTGCGTGTGTAGTTGTACAGGAACATGGTTTCGGCCAGCAGCACCAGCAGCACGGTGATGAGCAGGTTGCCCCGCAGCCACCGGCGGGTGATCCCGCTTCTCATTCTTCCCATCTGTAGCCGTAGCCCCACACAGTAAGGATATGGGTGGGATGGCTGGGTTCATCCTCCACCTTCATGCGCAGACGGCGGATGTTCACATCCACGATCTTCACGTCACCAAAATAGTTCTCGCCCCAGACACCCTTCAAGATCTTCTCGCGCACCAGCGCAATGCCGGGGTTGCGGAAGAACAGCTCCATGATCTGGAATTCCACCTGCGTCAGCTCAATAGGCTGGCCTGCCTTGAGCAGCACGCGGCGGTTTTCGTCCAGCACAAATTCGCCGCTGGTGAGCATCCCCAGCGGGTTTTCCTTTTCTTTTTCGTCCCCGCCTGCAGTACGGCCGACGCGGCGGCACAGCGCTTTCACACGGGCCAGCAGTTCGCTTACGCTGAAAGGCTTGGTCATATAGTCATCGGCACCAATAGAAAGGCCGCGGATCTTGTCCTGCTCCTGTCCCTTGGCGCTGAGGATGATAATGCCGATCTTCTGATCGGTGCGGCGGATGGTCTCGCACAGGGAGAAGCCGTTCATGCCCGGCAGCATCACATCCAGAATGGCCGCATCGCAGCCCGGCTTCTTCTCCAGCAGCGGCAGAGCCGCCTCGGCACTTTCGGCCTCCACAGCCTCCATGCCCGCAAGGCGCAGGTTCAGCGCGATCATCTCGCGGATGTTGGCTTCATCTTCAACGACAAGCACTCGTACCATGAACTGTTCCTCCGTTCTTTAGTTGAGCAGATACAGCGCCTTGGACAGGCGGTAATTTTTATCACGGATCTCCACATCCGGGGCAAGCTTCGCCTGCATCTGGCGGGATGCCACGATGCCAAGGCGGGTCCAGCCCTTCAGGCTGGAGGTGGTGCGCACCAGACGCAGGGTCATTACCAGCTGGTCTTCGTCCACCGTGCGCAGCTCCACTGCACCATCATATTGTTCGCTGTCGGTCAGTTTGAGGTTGCCCTCCCACTCCATGGGCAGCTCGATATAGCAGTTGGTCTCTTCGTCCAGCAGCCCGAAGCTTTTTTCCGGGTGCGGGCTGGTATAGTCCATCCACACGATAAAATCCATGCGGCGGCTCTGGCTCATGTTCAGCAGGCCCGCTTCGTCCGGCTGGGTGGGGATCTCCACGATGCCGTCGCCGTCCAGATCCTGACTGACCAGACTGGGCACATTGCGCAGGGATGCGGTGTAAAGCTTTTCGGTGCTGATCTGATCGGCAGGCACCATCTGCTGCGTGTCCTCGTCAAAACGCAGCAGCACGCTGGCCAGATTGTTGCCGGAAATGCCGGTCCAGCCATCCAGCACCAGATAATGCCTGCCGTCCGCACCCACACCCGCCGCCACCGAGGCGCAGCCGGCGAACCGATTGGCGGAAAGGCCCATAACAGCCACCTGCTGGAAGCTGCCCTCTTTATCCACGGTCAGCAGTTCGATCTGCACGCCGCCGTCCTCCAGCGTAGACATCAGGATCAGGTCCTGATTGCCGCCGCCGGTGATATCCTCCACCAGATACTGCTGGTACTGCTGCTCCAGGATCGTGGAAAGCACGCCGTCGGTGTAGGAATACACAGCCAGATAATGGTCGCCCTGTGCCGCTGTATAACCCACCACCAGTTGGGTGGCATCGCCGGGCTGCAGCTGGGCCAGCCCCACCGACTCTACCGTGTCTGCAAGGCCCTCTACGTTCTGGCGCACATGCCAGATGTCGGCATCATCCTTCTGCAGGATGGCAATGCACACGTTGGAGCTTTGGGCGGTGGTGTAAAGCACGGCGGCATCCTGCCTGCCGTCACCGTCCAGATCCTGCAGCAGGAAAGGCGAAAGCAGGTCGCCCTGCATGGGATATTTGAGCTGTGCGCTCTCCCCCAGCCAGTCGTTCAGGGCAGTCTGCACATCGCCGTAATCGCCGGAAAGCTTGGGCGCACGCAGAAGCTCTTCCACCTGCACCTGTTCACCGGGCATGCTGCAGCCTGCCAGAAGCAGGCACAGCAGCACGCAAGCCAACCACCGGCCAAAATGATTCGGATGTTTCAACCGCTGCGCCTCCTCTGTGTGGAAAACTTGTCCGGCCAAAGGCCGAAAACATGCTATTGTCAGTATACCACGGGCCGGGCGCAATTCCAACACCCGAAAACGAGAAAAGGGGCTGCCGCACCACATTTGGTGCAGCAGCCCCTTCGGGGTCCTGATTTTTATTCTTCGGTCTTGTCAAACAAGCCTTTTTCTTTTGCGGCGTTCCAGGTCAGGCAGGTGCGCAGCTTGCTGACGGGGAAGGCCGGGTGGAATTTATTGTTGTCCGCATCGTCCTTCATCAGATCCTGCTCCACTGCCCAGCGGGCGGCCTTTTGTGCGTCGGTATCGCCCTCGTCGATGTCGCTGTAGAGGGCGGTGCTTACAGGCTCCGGCTTACCGGCGCGCTCCCACAGCAGCTCGGCCAGCTCGATGCGGTTGGAGGGCATGGGGATGCCGGGCATATTGATGACGCGGTAGATGCCGGTGCCGGCTTCATAGATAATAGCACCTGCGGCAGCACCCACGACCACAGCAGAGATCGCGCCCTGAATGTTGCCGGTATCGCTGGGTCCAACCGGGTCGGGTTCAGGAATGGGGTCCTCCGCGAAGGTTGCCGTCACCTCTACATTAGCATCCGGCATGGTAAAGGTCACCTTGGTGGGGTCGTTCTCGTCCGGGGTCGTCAGGATGTTTGTCGGGTCGTCTTGCTTAACACCATTCACCTTCACCGTCCAGCCGATGAAGTGCTGTCCATCCGGCGCAATGGCTGTCAGGTGCACGGTTTCACCCACCGGCACAGCGCTGCCGCTCGGTACGGACGCATCGCTGCCGTCAATGTTCGCAGTCACATGATCGCCGATGTTCAGCGTGGGATTCCCCTCAAAGTTTGCCTTTATTTCCACGTTCTCAGCCGGCATGACAAAGCTCACTTTGGTGGGGTCGTCCGCGTCCGGTTTCAGGAAGGTGTCCAGGTCTTGCTCAACACCATTCACCTTCACCGTCCAGCCGGTAAAGCGCTCGTTGGCTTCCGGCTTCCTGCGCGTTGCTGTTACAGTATCGCCCTTAGCAGCTTCGGTCTTATCCACAGTGCAGTTTACAGCTTTGATGTTATACGGAATATTGCTATAATACGGTTCCGCCTTAACATTATAAGCGGGCATGGTCAGGGTCAGGGTCGCGGTGGTGGCGATGCCATTCTTCAACAGCTTGGCAAGTTCTGTTTCGTCCGTGATTTCACTCTCAGTATCATTTACAACTTTATACAGTTTCCAGCCTGCAAATGTCTTTCCTTCGGGAGCATTTCCGGCAGTCAAAATCACTTCAGTGCCTGCGGCCACAGGAGCCTTCAGTTCTTCAACTTCGCTCTCAAGCTTTGCAGCGGCATTGTCTGTGGTCACAGTGTACAGCGGACGCACATAACCGCATGTATTGCAGTCCTTGTCTTTTGCATTGTCGTAAACATGGGGGGCTTTTGCCTCCTGCGCATCCGTCAGACCCGGGCAGTTTGCAGTAGTGCACTCCCTCCAGTGTTTGGTACCGTCATGTTTCCACTGGTAATTATGCCAATGCACATTCAGTACGACATTCATTTTTTTGTTGTTTTGTCCGATATCATAATCGTAGCGGAACGTCTGGGAATTGGGATCAACCGTAAGGATATTTTCATTTTCATTGATTGTGCCGCCACCTGTAGCAGTTGCTTTGCTTGCGTCAAAGTGTCCCGGCAAAGTGGTAAGGTCAAACTTTCCATCACCTTCAACTGCAATATTATAGCTGCAGTCCTTCCCATTAAACGTCGCCAAAGCCGTATTGTTCGTTGCATCCAGCGACGTCAGATTTGTATTAGAAACATACAAATCCTCCAGATTCTTGTTCGCACTTACATTCAATTCCGTCAGATTTGTATTAGAAACATACAAATCCTTCAGCTTCGTGTTCGCACTTACATCCAATACACTCAGTGGGTTTCCTCCGCAGCTTAACCATTCCAATTCTGTCTGATTCCCCAGATCCAGATTGCTCAAGTTATCCCTATAACACCCGAGCTCTTTAAGTTTTTTATTTTCACTGACATCCAATTCTGTCAGATTGTTGTCTCCGCAGCTTAATTTCACTAATTTCTTGTTTTGACTTACATTCAATGTATCCAGGTGGTTATCTTGACAATCAAAATCTTCCAGCTGCTCATTTTTGCTCACGTCGATCGACGGTAACTCATTGTGCCCACAGTAGAATGTTTTCAATAGCGGCAGCCCGCTTACATCCAGCTCTTTCAATTGGTTATGATGACAGTTAAGATATTCCAGCTTTTTGTTATGGCTCAAATCTATCTCCGTCAGATCATTATAAACGCAACTGAACTCCCAGATTTCCGTAAAATACTCGATTCCCTTTAGGCTTTTTATTGGTTGACCCTCCCAAAGATTATCACAAGTAATCCACTTTGCGGCCGCGATCTCACTTGGGCTGAAATACTTGTCGCGATTTTTATCCCATTCTCCCGCCACATAGTCTCTAAAATTTTCGTCCGGAAAGTTTTTCTCGTTGATTGCAATATACTCCTCCGGCACAGCAGCATCCGCCTGCGCACTTACGCCATTTTCCTGTTCTTCCGCCCCCGGCTCCGCCGCAAACGCGCCCACCGGCAGAACCGACAGCATCATGCACACCGCAAGTGCTGCACTGAGAAGTCTCGTACTCTTTTTTCTCATGTTCTCTTCCCCTTTTCGTTTGTTATTTTGCAGGCACCCACCCCAAAAGGCACCGTCTGCTCTTTAAGTTTACCCCCCCATACAACATATCAAGAGGCATTTTGCTAGAAAATAGGTTCGAGTTTTTAGTGGACTTGTTGAAATGTTTGCGGTTTTGCCTGCTATTCCCGGGAACATTCAGAAGCAATGAAAATGCCACGCAAAAAAAGCCCTCTCCCATTGCTGGGAAAGGGCTTTTGAACACTGTATCAAACAGTCAGAGCAGATCAGACGAGCTCCAGAACTGCCATCTCAGCAGCGTCGCCGCGGCGAGCGCCGATCTTGATGATGCGGGTGTAGCCGCCGTTGC
>OGHD01001452.1_pt1 | contig 9922 bp, 8 predicted proteins | sample 1571341 | NCBI WGS metagenome assembly OGHD01 (sample SAMEA2582026, study PRJEB24529) | metagenome | biome: Human gut stool | place: China | collected 2011 | reverse complement strand
CAAGAACTGTTGATGTACATGTTAAAAGGTTAAGAGAAAAAATTAAAAGTGGAAAAGAATGGGAACTTCAAACGGTATGGGGTGTTGGATATAAGTTTGAGGTGAGATAAGTGAAGAAAAATAGTATAGTAAGGAAATTAATAATTACTTTTTCTTCGATAACTGGTGGATTATTAATATTAGTAGGATTAGTTTTAACTATTTGGTTTTATAAAGATGAATATAATGAAATTGTTAAAACATTAAATAAGCAATTAGATGTTGTATCTGAAGCTGTAGGGAGTTATTTAAAAGCTCAAGAAGGAAGCTATGAAGAGATTAATAGATTATTAAAAATATCTTGTTTAAGCAATAATATGGATGGTATTATTGTTGATAGACTTGGATATATTTATATGGTTTCAAAATAATCATCAATATATGAAAGATTATTCATATGGCTCACCTCGTATTAGTAAAAATCAATCAAATTTTAAAACCATACTCCATTCTTTTGGTGGTAAGAAATCTGGTTGTATTTTCTTTAAATCAGGTATCTCACCATAAATACAACTAGATAATATATTTAATAAACTATTTTGAGAAAAATAATGAAATGGTAAATATCCTAGTTCAGTATCAATCGTTTTTATTAAGATATTATAAACAATTCTAACGAACTAGAATATAGAAAAAACTTGATTAAAGATTATTTCAATGAAGACTTAAGTGCATTTATAAAACCAATTTTTTTAGATGAAAAATTAGATGGATATATAATTATGGTTCCAAAAGGAGAATTAAGAGGAAAACGAACATTGATTATTATATGGGGAGCTGTAATTTTAGCAATAATAGTTGCTGCAGCTATAGTAAAATATTTTGCTGAATTATTAGTAGTTAAACCAATTGAACAAATTAATAATGCTGCAAAGAGATTGGCAAAGGGCAATGTAGATGAAAGGGTAGAAGTGATTGGAAATAATGAAATAGGTGAATTAGCACAGTCTTTTAATAGTATGGCTCAATCTATAGGAGAGTCAGATATTATAAGAAAGGAGTTTATTTCAAATGTATCACACGAATTAAGATCTCCAATTACATCTATAAAAGGATTTATTGGTGGAATATTAGATGGTGTAATACCAAAGGATAAAGAAAATTATTATTTAAAAATAGTGTATGATGAAATTGATAGATTAGCTAGGTTAGTAAATGATTTGTTAGATATATCAGCAATGGAGGCTGGTAAATTTAATTTAAATATTTCAGAATTCGATATTAATCAAACCATAAGTTTATGCATATTAAATTTGGAAAGTAAAATACAAGCTAAGGGATTAAAGGTTAAAGCTATTTTTCATGAAGAGCGTTGCTTTGCAATAGGAGATAGAGATAGAATACTTCAAGTTATTATTAATTTATTAGAAAATGCTATTAAATATAGCAATGATAATGGCGAAATAGAAGTAAATATATCTACAAAGGGAGAAAAAATATATGTAAGTATATTTAATTCTGGAAAACCTATTTCTGAAAGTGATATTAATCATATTTGGGATAGATTTTATAAGGGGGATAAATCTAGAACAAATAAAGTTAGTACAGGACTTGGTTTATCTATAGTAAGATTGATTTTAACTCAGCATAATCAAGATGTATGGGCAAACAATGTAGATGGAAAAGGTATTAAATTTACTTTTACATTAGAGAGAAGTAATTAAATAATATAAAAGGTTAGATTTTAGATATAATTTTAAAAATATTTTGTAATGTAAATTATAAAATATTTTATGAAAATTTGGAGGGAGATATGAAAATAAAAAGAGATGAAAATAAAAAAATATCATGCACTCCACCAGGAAAAATATCTAATATAATATTTGAGAAAAAAAATACTACTCAAGCAAAAGTTAAAATAGGTATTAAAATTACTTTATATATAGTTATTGCTACTTTTTTAGCTACTGTTATGACTGGGATTAATGTTAAGCAAAAGTATGGTGAGGTAATACAAAAAATAAGGCAATTGGAAAAGAGCACAAATACAATTATATTAGATTATACAAAAATTATTAATGAAGTATCACCAGCATTAGTTACAATTAGTGATTCAAATGAAAAATTTATAGAAGATAATTATTTTGATGGAAATATAACAGGAATAATAGTAGATGATAGTGGAATAATTTTAACTAATTATTCTGCTATAAAAGGGAAAAGTGATATATATGTAAAATTATCCTCTGTGGCATCAAAGCCAATTAAAGCGGAAATATTAGTGGAAAATGAAAGTATTGATTTAGCACTTATAAAGATAGATTTTGAAGGTGAGCTAAAAGCTATAAAATTAGCAGATATGAATGATATAAAAGAAGGTCAAGGAATAGTTGTTTTAGGAAATGCTATAGCTGATGAATATATAGGAAGCTCTATTCCTGGGATAATCACATCAAAAAATGAATATTTAGAAGTAGATGGAAAGAGATATTCTTTATTGCAAATAAATGCACCTATTAATAAAAAAAATACTGGAGGTGCTATTTGTAATTCAAAAGGTGAATTAGTTGGGATTGCAGATTTAACTGTAACAAATGAAAAAAATGAAATTGGAATTTATTATGGATTTCAAATGACAGAGCTTCAAGATATGATAAATTCAACTAATAGTTTTAAAAAAATTATGGGTATAGCAGAAGGTAGGATAATAATCGATGAGGGGAGAGGATTGAATGGATTTTACATTCAAGAGTTAGTAAAAGAGGGTAGTGCTTATGTAGCAGGTGTTAAACCAACTGACATAATTTTAGAAGTAGATGGTTACCAAGTGGTTGATGTAGAAGATGTAATTACAGTGTTGCAAGGAAAAAGAAAAGATGATATATTACATTGTAAGATATTAAGGCAAGGGAATATGAAAGAAGTAGATATAAAAATAATAAGTTAACTAATTTAGGGGGCTGTCGCACTAAAAATTTTATATACAATATATTGTTCTGATAATTAAAAATTAACACAATATATTGTATTATTTATTCTTAATGCGACAGTTCCCTAAAATTTTATTAAGAATTAATTAAAAAATTAAATTATTAAAAAAACCTTTACTATTTAAAAAATGATATAATATAAAATAGTCTAGTTTAAAACAACGGAGGAATTAAAATGTTTTTAATTGTTGGATTAGGAAATCCGGGAAAAGAATATGATGGAACAAGACATAATATAGGATTTGCTGCGATAGATTATATAGCAGATAAGTATAATATAGAATTAAATAGGATAAAATTTAAAGGTGTATTTGGAGAAGGATTAATAAATGGTAAAAAGGTTATTTTATTAAAGCCAACTACATATATGAATTTAAGTGGAGAAAGCATTAGAGAAGTAGTTAATTTTTATAAAATAAGCAATGAAGAAATAATTGTAATTTATGATGATATAAGTTTAGAAGTTGGAAGAATAAGAATAAGAGAAAAGGGAAGTCATGGTGGACATAATGGTATAAAAAGTATTATAGCTAATTTAGGGACTGATGTTTTTCCAAGAGTGAAAATAGGAGTTGGAGCACCAAAAGGAAATTTAGTTTCACATGTATTAGGTAAGTTTAGTGATGAGGAAGTAGAAATATTGAGAGAATCAATAAAGGCTTCAAGTGATGCAACAAGCATTATAATAAGTAATAATACAAAAGAAGCTATGAATAAGTTAAATGGCTTTAATGCAGGTAAAGAGAAATAAATAGGGAATATGGAAGGTGATAAAATGAGATTACAGGGGCTATTACAACCCTTAAAAGAAAATGAAAAATTTATTAGTATTTTAAATGAATTAAAGAAAAAATCTTTTCCTATAGATATTGTTGGTTTGTCAGAGTCAGGGAAAAGTTATATAATAGATGCAATTTTTAGTGAAATAGAAGATTCTTTAGTTGTAGTAACACATAATGAAATAGAAGCTAAAAATTTATATGATGACTTAAGTTTATATTCAACTAATGTATACTTTTTACCTATAAGGGAAGTTGTATTTTATAATGTTGATGCTATTTCAGGGGATTTAAGATGGGCTAGACTTAAAGTTATAAAGGAAATACTTGATAATAAAAATAAAAAGATAATAGTTACTTCGATAGAGGCAATGACTTCAGTATATACGCCTAAAGAAAAATATATTAATTATAATATAAATATAAAAAGTGGGGATGAAGTAAATTTAAAAGATATAGCTAATAAATTAATTGAATGTGGATATGAAAGAGTAGAAGTAGTTGAAGGAAAAGGTGAATTTTCATTTAGAGGAGGGATACTTGATGTTTTCCCTCCTATAGCTATTTATCCATATAGAATTGAGTTGTTTGGAGATGAAGTAGATTCTATTAGAACTTTTAATATAGAATCACAACGAAGTATAGAAAAAGTTGAAGTTGTAGAAATTTTCCCTGCAAAAGAAGTTATTGTAGATGAGGAATCAAAGAAAAGAGCAAATGAATGTATTATTGATGAATTAAATAATGTAATAGAAAAATCATCTAATAAAAATAGTGAACAAATTCAAAAGTTAAGTAGAATAGTAAATAAAAATGTAGAAATGTTAAATGAAATTTATACATTTGAAACTATTGATAGTTATTTACCATTCTTTTATGAAAGGGTAGAAAGTTTTTTTGATTATTTTAAGGGATATACTTTTATTATTGATGATTTAAAAAGATGTGAAGGTAAGCTTGAAAGTATTTATTATGAATTTAATGAAAATTATTTAGCATTTCTTCAAAGAGGAGATATTTTACCATCTCAAAATAAATTATTAATTAATAAGGAAGAGTTATTAGTTAATTTAGAAAAATCTGATGTTATTACTTTAAACCCCTTTGAAAAACATAGTGGTATTTTATATTCAGAAAAAGCTGTTGAATTTAAGCAAATTACTTCTAATAGTTATAATGGACAATTAGATTTGTTAATTGAGGATATAAATTTAAGAAAGAAAAATGGATATAAAACTTTAATTTTAGCAGGAACTAGAACTAGAGGAGAAAGATTAGTTAACACATTAAGGGATAGAGATATTGAAAGTGTTTATAAAGATGTTGTAGATTCAATTGAATTAGGGCAGGTTGTAGTTACATTTGGTAACTTGGTAAAAGGATTTGAATATCCAGACTTAAAGATTTGTGTAATATCAGATAAAGAAGTATTTGGCGAAGCCAAAAAATCTCTACCTAAAAAGGGAAGTAAAAGAAAAGGTGTTGGAAAAATAACAAGTTTTGCTGAATTAAAGCCTGGAGATTATGTTGTACATGCAAATCATGGAGTTGGTGTATTTAAGGGAATTAAACAAATCGAAATTGCAGGAAATACAAGGGATTATTTAGATATTGTATATGATAAAGGTGATAAGCTTTATGTGCCTGTAGATCAATTAGATTTGGTGCAAAAATACATTGGAAGTGAAGGTAAAAATCCTAAGATAAATAAACTTGGAGGAAATGAGTGGCAAAAGGCTAAAGCAAAAGTAAGAAAGTCAATAAATGAAATTGCTGAAGATTTAGTTAAACTTTATGCAGCAAGAGCAGCATTAAAAGGATATAAGTATTCTAAGGATACTGAATGGCAAAGACAATTTGAAGATGAATTTCCTTATGAGGAAACACCAGATCAATTAACATCGTTGGAAGAAATAAAGCATGATATGGAATCAGATAAGCCTATGGATAGATTACTTTGTGGTGATGTTGGATATGGAAAAACAGAAGTTGCAATAAGAGCTGCATTTAAAGCTGTAATGGATGGAAAGCAAGTAGCATTTTTGGTACCAACTACAATACTTGCAGAACAACATTATAAAAATTTAGTTAAAAGATTTTCAGATTTCCCAGTGAAAATAGATATGGTTAGTAGATTTAGAACTACTAAGCAACAAAAAGCAACATTACAAGCATTGAAGGAAGGAAATGTTGATATATTAATAGGAACTCATAGATTAGTATCTAAGGATATTGTTTTTAAGGACTTAGGATTATTGATAGTTGATGAAGAACAAAGATTTGGAGTTGCTCAAAAGGAAAAGATAAAATCTATTAAAAAGAATGTTGATGTATTAACATTAAGTGCAACACCTATTCCTAGAACACTTCATATGTCATTAACTGGGGTTAGAGATATATCGGTTATTGAAACACCACCAGAAGAAAGATTCCCAATTCAAACTTATGTGCTTGAACAAAACGATCAACTAATTAGAGATGCTATATTAAGGGAAGTAGCAAGAGAAGGTCAAGTTTACTTTGTATATAATAGAGTTGAAAGTATACAAGGTATGGCAAATTATATAAGTGAACTAGTTCCTGAATGTAAAGTTGGTGTTATTCATGGACAAATGACTGAAAAAGAACTAGAAGCTGAAATGATTAAGTTTATGCAAAAAGAATATGATGTTTTAGTTTGTACAACAATTATAGAAACTGGTATAGATATTCAAAATGTTAATACCATTATAGTAAACAATGCAGATAAAATGGGATTATCACAGTTATATCAATTAAGAGGAAGAGTTGGACGTTCAAATAAAATTGCATATGCATATTTTATGTATACTAAAGATAAGGTGTTAACTGAAGTTGCTGAAAAGAGATTAAAAGCATTAAAAGATTTTACTGAACTTGGTTCAGGATTTAAAATAGCTATGAGAGATTTAGAAATAAGAGGAGCAGGAAATATGATGGGCTCGTCTCAACATGGTCATATGGCAGCTATAGGATATGATTTATATTGCAGAATGTTAGAAGATACAGTAAAGCTTATAAAGGGAGATATAGATAAAGAACCAATTGAAACAACTGTTGATATCAAAGTAGATGCATATATACCTTCATCTTATATTGAGGATGAAATTCAAAAAATTGAAGTTTATAAAAAAATTGCAGCTATTGAAAATCTTAATGATTATAAAGAAATAAAAGAAGAATTAGAAGATAGATATTCATCAATTCCTGAAGCTGTGTATAATTTAATGGATATTGCATATATAAAAAGTTTAGCAAAGGAATTATTAATAGAAGAAATAAAAGAATTTAAAAGTGAAGTAAGGTTTAAGTTCCCTAAAGAATATAAAAAAGTTAATTATATTTTATTTAATGAATAAAACATTTAAACTTTTACTAGATGTAAATAAAAATCATTATCAATACTTTTAACTTAGTATAACAAAATAAAAGAATAAATAGCAAGAGAATTGATAATAATTATCAATTTCACTTTAAGAAGAATATTTTAAAAAAATATTTTTAAAAAATAGTAATAAAATTTAACAATATGATAAAAAAATCTCAATTTAATATTGTTACGGATTGATTCATCTGTTATTATATAGAAGTAGGATAGATTTATGCCCAGTGGGGTAAATCTTGACCCAGTTAGGTATGGTCTAGATATTACATATATTTAAGACAAGCTATAACTAATATTATTAGGGAGGAATCAATATAATGATGTATTCAAGAGAAGTTGAAGAAATGTGCGTTGTTTCTAAAGGCGCTAATCATGCATGTGCTCCAATTCCAGTTGAAGGAAAATGGGTACAAGCTACACAAATATCAGATATTTCAGGGTTAACTCATGGAATAGGTTGGTGTGCACCTCAACAAGGAGCTTGTAAATTAACTTTAAACGTTAAAGGTGGAGTAATAGAAGAAGCATTAGTTGAAACTGTTGGATGTTCAGGAATGACTCACTCAGCTGCTATGGCTTCAGAAATATTACCAGGAAGAACTATATTAGAAGCTTTAAACACAGACTTAGTTTGTGATGCTATAAATACAGCAATGAGAGAATTATTCTTACAAATCGTATACGGAAGAACTCAAACTGCGTTCTCAGAAGGTGGATTACCAATCGGAGCTGGTTTAGAAGATTTAGGTAAGGGATTAAGATCTCAAGTTGGTACTATGTACGGAACAGTTGCTAAGGGACCAAGATACTTAGAAATGGCTGAAGGATACGTTACAAAAATCGCTTTAGATGCAGATAACGAAATCATCGGTTATAAATTCGTTCACCTTGGAAAGATGATGGAAATGATCGCTAAGGGAATGGATGCTAACGAAGCATTAGAAAAAGCAGCAGGACAATACGGAAGAGTTGCTGACGCTGTTAAATTAATCGATCCAAGACACGAATAATTGTAAGGAGGAATTTAATCATGGCATTATTTGAAAGTTATGAAAGAAGAATAGGACAAATCACTCCAGTATTAGAACAATACGGAATGAAAACATTAGAAGATGCTAAAGCAGTATGTACTGAAAAGGGAATTGACGTATACGAAATCGTTAAGTCAACTCAACCAATCGCATTCGAAAACGCTATGTGGGCTTATACTTTAGGTGCTGCTATTGCTATAAAGAAAGGTTGCACAAAGGCTGCTGATGCTGCTGCTGCAATCGGAGAAGGGTTACAAGCTTTCTGTATCCCAGGTTCTGTTGCTGACGATAGAAAAGTTGGTTTAGGACACGGTAACTTAGGAGCTATGCTTTTAAGAGAAGAAACTAAATGTTTCGCATTCTTAGCAGGTCACGAATCTTTCGCTGCTGCTGAAGGTGCTATCAAAATAGCTGAAAAAGCTAACAAAGTAAGAAAAGAACCATTAAGAGTTATATTAAACGGTCTTGGAAAAGATGCTGCTAAAGTTATCTCAAGAATCAATGGATTCACTTACGTTCAAACTAACTTTGATTTCTTTACTGGAAAATTAGAAATAGTTAGTGAAAAGCCATACTCAAACGGACCAAGAGCTGCTGTTAAATGTTACGGAGCTAATGACGTTAGAGAAGGTGTTGCTATAATGCATCACGAAGGTGTTGACGTATCAATCACTGGTAACTCAACTAACCCAACAAGATTCCAACACCCAGTTGCTGGAACATATAAGAAAGAATGTATCGAAGAAGGTAAGAAGTACTTCTCAGTTGCATCAGGTGGTGGTACTGGTAGAACTCTTCACCCAGATAACATGGCTGCAGGTCCAGCTTCTTATGGTATGACTGATACTATGGGAAGAATGCACTCAGATGCTCAATTCGCTGGTTCTTCATCAGTTCCTGCTCACGTAGAAATGATGGGATTAATCGGTATGGGTAACAACCCAATGGTTGGAGCTACTGTTGCAGTTGCTGTTGCTATAGAAGAAGCTTGCAAATAAGCAATTCTTTTAAATAGAAACTTAAGTTAGTTTATTGTAACTAATTTTAAATAAGAAACACACGTTAATTAGAGTAATCTAAATGGCGTGTGTTTTTTATATAATTAAACACACCTTATAATATTTTTAATTTAGTTATTAAATTTATATGATATAATTTTTATTATATGAAAACATAAGAAGTGAAAGGACAAAAACATGAATATACAAATATTTGGAACAAAAAAATGTAATGATACAAAAAAAGCTGAGAGATTTTTTAAAGAAAGAAGAATTCCTTATCAATTTATAGATTTAAAAGAAAAATCATTAAGCAAAGGTGAACTTCAAAGTGTTAAAAAGGCTATAGGACTAGAAAATTTAATAAATAAAAATTCAAAGGACTATAAAAAATTAAATATGGATAAGATTAGAGGAGCAGAAACTAGGGAGGAACTATTATTAAAAAATTCTACATTATATGTTACTCCTATAGTTAGAAATGGAAAAGAAGCAACAGTAGGAAATTCACCAGAAGTATGGAAAAGCTGGGAATAATATGGTGAGCAGTTACGAGTGACAAGTTAGTGACAAGTTTCAAGTGACAAGTTAAGGAATAAATTCGGCTTTAGCCGAATTTAAAAAATATAATTAAGAAACTCCATAAGGAGTTTCAACCATAACTTGCCACTTGTCACTTGCCACTTGTCACTAATAACTTGCCACTTATCACTTGTCACTGATTTAAAGTTTCATCCTTAAC
>OGHD01001429.1_pt1 | contig 10008 bp, 10 predicted proteins | sample 1571341 | NCBI WGS metagenome assembly OGHD01 (sample SAMEA2582026, study PRJEB24529) | metagenome | biome: Human gut stool | place: China | collected 2011 | reverse complement strand
TTGCCAAATTGCCGGTTTAAAGAAATATCTGGTAAAGCCGTCGGAGAATCTTTTGACGATTGATGTGGTTTGTCATGGTGTGCCTAGTCCCAAGGTTTATCAAAAGCATTTGCGGGAGCTGGCGCAGGAGGCAGGCGAGCCGGTTGTGCAGGTGAATTTCCGCGATAAGGCGAAGGGTTGGAAGCAGGGCGAGACATTGTTCTTTACCGAGCATCAGCACTTCGGAGCGAGCAAGCGGCAGGAAACGTATATGCGCCTTTTCCTGAATAATATCAGCATACGTCCGTCCTGCGGTGAGTGTGCGTTTAATAATAAGCGTAGCCTGGCGGATATCACGATTGCCGATTATTGGGGAATAGATAAGCAGTACCCGGAATTTGATGATGATAAGGGCGTTACGCTGGTGCTGGTGAACAGTAAGGCTGGAGCGGAATTACTGGCGCAGGTTAAGGATAAGGCGGAGCTTTTGACAACGGACTTTGCCAAGGGAGCAGAATATAATTTGGCGGTGAGCAAGTCGCTGCCGCTAAATCCTAAGCGGGCATTTTTCTTTGAGCATCTTGATGAGTATACGCTGAAAGAGATGGTGGAGAGGTGCTTGGAGTGAGTGGGGATAGTATACATCTATTAAAACAATCGTTAATAAAAGTTAGATAATATGATATGATTAAGATACTGAGAGGAGGGAATGATATTAGCGATATAATAAAGAAAATGATCTTTTATAACAAGTATGAGGACTGATAATTTTAAGCAAAATGTATCGCTGATTTCGTGAAAATGCAAGAATTGATTTCGATAGTAGTAATAGCGTTTTTAATAATTTCCATTGTAGTAATGGTGAAAACACTTAATAAGCAGTAGGTTCAATAGATTACATATTGAATGGAAATAATTTCCCCCCACAAAGGAGGTTATTCATCATGTACAATAAATATCTTGCGGAATTAAGCAAAGAACAACTTTTGGAGCTGATTGAGCTCTACGCGAAAAACTGGCTGGCGCATGATGGTGTCTGGTTTCAGTCGATTGAACGCAAATTCGGTATGGCGGAGGCCATGTACCATGATGAGGAAGCGTGGAAGCGATTTACTGTGATTGAAGCCAAGCGCATCAAGGAGTTTTTGCAGCTGCCGGAGAATCCTGGACTTGAGGGCCTGGAGCAGGCGCTGCACTATCGCTTTTACGGCAATTTGAACGAGCATGAATGCATTCGTGAAGGCAACAGGCTTGTTTACCGCAACCGCGACTGCCGTGTGCAGACGGCGCGCAGCCGCAAGGGTATGCCGTATCATCCGTGCAAATCGGTCGGCATTTACGAATACAGCGGTTTTGCTGCTACGATTGACGCGCGCATCAAATGCCGTTGCCTGAGCTGCTTCCCTGATTGTACGGAAAGTCCTGACGGCTGTGTGTGGGAATTTTATCTTGAAGAAGAGTAGAATATTTGCTGTTATAAAATTTAAATGGGCATATGTCAAAAATATAATTGACATATGCCCGTTTCGCTTATATAATGGACTTAGAGAGGAGGAAATCAGATGCCTAGGAAAGTAAAATGCAGAAAGGTTTGCCATTACCCGCAAACGCTGGAGTTTTTACCGCAAAACAATAATGCAGATCAGGAGCCTATTCTTCTTACCGTTGACGAATACGAAGCGATACGCCTGATTGACAGGCGCGGTATGAGTCAGGAGCAGTGCGCGGCCTTTATGCAGATTGCGCGGACGACAGTGCAGCGCATTTACGAAACGGCGCGCAAGAAGCTGGCGGATTTTGTTGTGGAAGGACGGCCGCTGCGTATTGAAGGCGGAGATTTCCGGCTATGTAACGGCAGCAGTACAGGCTGCGGCTGTGTTGATTGCTTTAAGCAAAAATTATATGAAAAATACAAGGAAAAGGGAGAAGATATTATGAGAATTGCAGTAACCTATGAAAACGGCGAGATTTTTCAACATTTCGGACATACCGAGGAGTTTAAGGTTTATGATGTGCAGGACGGCAAAGTTGTTGCGTCCGAGGTTGTGAATACCAACGGCCAAGGTCATGGTGCTTTGGCAGGTGTATTGACCGTGCTGAAGGCAGACGTTCTGATTTGCGGCGGTATCGGCGGCGGTGCGCAGATGGCTTTGGCTGCTGCAGGTATTAAGCTGTACGGCGGAGTAAGCGGCAGCGCAGACGCAGCGGTAGAGGCTTTGCTGGCAGGCAATTTGGACTACAACCCCGCTGTTAAATGCAATCACCACGGCGAACACGGCGAAGGTCACACCTGTGGCGAGCATGGCTGCGGCGAACATCACTGATATAAGATAAACTACGAATACATTATTACAAAGGAGGCCTGATGTAAATGGCGATTATTGTAAACCCGACGGCTGCAGAGTTCAAGCAGATGCTGGCCGAAAAGAAAACCTTTCTGGCAGATTTTTATGCGACCTGGTGCGGTCCCTGCAAAATGCTCAGCTATGTGCTGGAGGATATTGCTAAGGAGATGGGCGAGCGCATAGATATCGTGAAGATTGATATAGATAAGGAGCCGGAGCTGACGGAGGAAATGGATATAACCATTATTCCCGGTCTGTTCTTTATCAAAAACGGCGAAGTTGCTTCGCGTTATGCCGGCTTTTTGCCGAAGGAACGATTGCAGGCAAGACTGGAAAAGCTGTTGGGCAACGAACCGCCGGTGGAGCAGGCTCCCGATAGAAGCTATGATCTGATTATTATCGGCGGCGGTGCTGCCGGCCTGACGGCAGCTGTTTATGCGCGTCGTGCTGGCTTGAAGACTTTGGTGCTGGAATCCTTTGCTCCCGGAGGCAAGCTGATAAAAACCTTTGAGATTGAAAACTGGCCCGGCATCAAGAATGTTAACGGCTCACAGCTGGCCTACGATATTTACGAGCAGGCGATGGCCTTAGGCACAACCTATCTTTATGAGAAGGTTGCTGCTCTGGAGATTGAAGGAGCGGAGCGCCGTGTGCGCTGTGCGAGCGGTGCGGAGTTTACGGCACCTGCTGTGATTATCGCTACCGGTACTGTGGAGCGCTTGCTGAACATTCCGGGCGAGCAGGAGATGATCGGCCGCGGCATAAGCTTCTGTGCTGTCTGCGATGCGGCGTTCTACCGCAATAAGCATGTAATTATTGTGGGCGCAGGCAATGCTGCTTTTGAGGAATCACTGTATCTTGCGGAATTTGCGTCGAAGGTTACGATTCTGGCGCGTCGTGATGTTATTAGCGCTGAGCAGATTACGCAGGATAAGGTGACCGCTAATCCGAAGATTGAAGTGCTGATATGGCGTGTACCGCAGGAGGTTATTATCGAAAATAATCGCGTTGCGGGACTCAAGGTGCTTAATAAACAGACGGGAGCATCGGAAACGATGCTCGCAAGGGGTGTCTTCCCGTATATCGGTGCGGACCCTGTTACAGAGTTCTGCCGTGATTTGGGTATTACCAATGATAAGGGATATCTTATTGTGCACAGCGATATGTCAACTGCAATTCCTGGTGTGTATGGCGCCGGTGACGTGTGCGACAAGGTGCTGCGTCAGGTTGTAACGGCGACTAATGACGGTGCTATTGCGGCTCAGAGTGCTTTGAAGTATTTGCGTTAAAGGACGTGTGGCATTATGAAAAGATTTGCATTGGTAAACGAGGACAGATGCGTTTCCTGCGGTGCCTGCACGCAGGTGTGCCAGCGTCAGGCAATCAGTATATACAAGGGGTGCTTTGCAAGAGTGGACAGGGAGCGCTGCGTTGGCTGCGGTATCTGTGCCAAAACCTGTCCTGCAGGCAGCATCAGGGTGGCAACAGATGGCTAAGAAAGTACAGCATTGGTATGATTATCTTTGGCTATGGCCGATAATTTATTTTGTCCTGGGCTTTTTCAATATCCTTTTTGCCTGGCTGGGAATGATTGATTTTATGGTGCCTGTTTTGTTGGCACTGTTTGGCGGCAACAAGCTGTTCTGCAACCGTTACTGCGGACGCGGACTGCTTTTGGCAAAGCTGGGCGGCGAGTGGAAGTGGTCGCGTAACCGCGCTACGCAGGAGTTTTTGGTCGCCAAATGGTTCCGCTTCGGCTTTTTATGCTTCTTTATGGCCATGTTCGGCAATATGCTGTGGCAGACTTATCTTGTAGCTGCGCAGGCGCAGTCTTTGCGCGAGGTAGTGACACTGCTCTGGATGTTTAAGCTTCCTTGGGCGTGGGCCTATACCGCAGGCAGCTCTTCGGCATGGGTTGCGCAATATGCCTTTGGCTTTTACAGCGTAATGCTCACTTCTATGCTGCTTGGCTTAGTTGTAATGGCGCTGTTCAAGCCAAGAACCTGGTGTACCTTCTGCCCGATGGGTACTATGACGCAGATGATTTGCAAAATGAAAAAATAGCTTGTGAAAAATTTACAAGCATATGAAAAATGACCTCCTGCAGTCAGCAGTAAAAGCTGCTTACGGGAGGTCTTTTTATGCGTAAAAAAACACAGCAGACGCTGAATCTGCTGCGTATTAAAAATTGAATTTGATGTTGTTATCGATGCTTATTCCTGCCAGCCTTTGCACAAATCTACCCAGCCCTGACAGTTGGCGCTGTACTGCTCCAGCTCGTCCGGAGTAAGCTCAATAGCGCTGTTGTGGCTGCCGCAGGCAGGGAAGAAGGTTACAAAGCGTTTGAGGGAAACGTCAAGATAAACCTTAACGCCGTCATTGATGCCGAAGGGGCAGACGCCGCCGATAGCGTGGCCGATATCAGGCTCTACTTCGTCAGCAGTCAGCATCTTGGCCTTGCAGCAGAAGAAATGCTTGTACTTGGCGTTATCTACCTTAGCATCGCCTGCTGTGACGATGAGGATAACGCTGTCATCATGCAGCTTAAAGGAAAGGGTTTTGGCAATGCGCGCAGGCTCACAGCCTGCTGCTTGTGCTGCCAGCTCTACGGTAGCGCTGGAGGTTGCAAACTCTATGATACGATTATCTGCATTAAATTGTTTCAAGTATGTACGAACCTTTTCTATAGACATGACAAAAGCCTCCCTTTAAAAATGCTTACTGAAAATTATCAGCTAAAAAATCACAGCAATCGTCCAGCTCTGCTACATGGCAGTCCGCCAGCTTGCCTGCATCGCAGGCCGCTGCCAGGGACGGGTTAATCGGCAGGCGGGCGAGCACCTTCAGACCGTAGGCATCGGCAGTTTCTGCCAGATGGCTGGGGCCGAAAATTTCGTAATCCTTGCCGTTATCGGGGCAATGGAAGTAAGCGTAGTTTTCAATCAGACCGAGAATCGGAATGTTCATCATGCGTGCCATTTTTACTGCCTTGGCAACAATCATGGAAACAAGCTCCTGCGGAGAAGTTACGATGATAATGCCGTCAACAGGCAGGGATTGGAAGACGGTCAGCGGTACGTCACCGGTTCCCGGCGGCATATCAACAAACATAAAGTCTATATTTGTCCAGATGGCATCGCTCCAAAATTGCTTTACCATACCGGCGAGCAGAGGCCCACGCCAAACAACAGGGTCAGAATCATTCTTCAAAAACATATTGGCAGAAAGCACCTCCAGACCGCAGGGAGCAGTCAGAGGCAGAATACCGATTTCGTTGGCTTTGGCCTTGCCGTTTACGCCCAGGTTATGTCCCATGGACGGACCGGTGATATCAGCATCTAAAACAGCACAGCGCTTACCGCGGCGCTGCATACTGCTTGCTAAAAGACCGGTGATGAGGGACTTGCCTACACCGCCCTTGCCGCTGACTACGGCGATAACCTTTTTGACGCTGCTCATCGGATTGAGCTGCGCACGGAAATCAGTTGCCTGTGTTTTTTCAGCAGCTGCTGCGGAGGGACAGCCTTCACAGCTGCTGCGTCCGCAGGAAGATGCATTGCTGCATTGTTGTTCGATAGACATAAATTACACCTTACTCTCTAATTGATTATGAATAAATTTATTAGTTAGCTTTTCTTACAGCCTTCAGCAGCAGGCCTACAGCAATACCGCCGAAGCAGGGAACAACCCAGCCGAAGCCGATGTCAAACAGTGGCAGGTTCTGCGCCAGAAAGTTATCCAATGCCATGAAGCGGATGTTGGCAACGCGCAGACCGTCGAAAACAGCGAAAATAGTTGTCAGTATCAGGCAGATGCGGAAGGTCAGCTGATCATCATGGATAATTGCACGACCGATGTTGAGAATTACCAGAGCGATAATAATCGGATAGAGCATGCAGATAACAGGAATGGAGAACTTGATGATGTTTTCCAGACCGAAGTTAGCTACTACCAGGCTGAAAGCAGAGACGAAGAATACCAGTCGCTCGTATTGCATACGGTTATTGCTAAGTTCGGCAAAATAACCGGAGATAGCGGTTGTCAGGCCGATGCTGGTGGTGAGGCAGGCAAAGAAAATAATCAAAGCCAAGACAACCTGACCGCCGAAGCCCATGTAATAGGTACAGATTTTGCTGAGCAGAGTTGCACCATTGGGGATAACACCGAAAACATTGATGCTCAGTGCGCCGGTGTAAGCCAGTGCTGCATAGATGATAGCAAGGAAGAAGGCTGCAATCAGGCCGGCATAAGAGCAGAGCTTGGTCAGAACCTTTTTATCGGTAATGCCTTGAGCTTCAATAGCCTTGATAGTAATAGAACCGAACAGAATTGCTGCCAGAAGGTCCATGGTATTATAGCCTTCCTGGAAGCCACGGAAGAACGGAGATGCAGCGAAGTCCGGATTAGGCATTTTCAGGCTGCCGGTAGGATTTACGAAAACGCAGACCACGAGAACTGCCAGACAAATCAAAAGCATGGGGGACAAAAATTTACCGATATGACCGATGATCTTTGACGGATTAATGGAAAAGAAATAGGTCAGGACGAAAAAGAACACGGTGTATACCGGCAGGCCGATAGCTTCGCAGGAAGCAGGCAGCAGGCTGTGAATACCGGTGTCAAAGGAAACGGCAGCGGTACGCGGAATAGCGAACAGCGGGCCGATAGCCAACGCGCAGAGAATGGTAACGGCGCGGGCATACAGGGGATGCATAGGCATAGCAATGGAGTCCGGGTTATCGCTTTGCTTCATAGCCATAGTAAGTACGCCCAAAAGCGGGAAGCCAACGCCGCTCAGGCAGAAGCCGAGCATGCCCCAGGAAATGTTTTCACCTGCCATCTGTCCTAAAACAGGCGGGAAAATTAAGTTGCCGGCACCGAAGAAAAAGGAAAATAACATCAGGCCGATGGGAATGATTAATGAAAGGTTTATCTTATCGTTTTGCATTAAGTGCTCCTTTTTTACTACCTTAATTAAAAGAGTAGTCTGTATTTTGAAATCATAGAAAAAGCCACCTAGTCCGTCAGGAGCATAGATGGCTTTAAAAGGCTTATTTTACCAGCAGACGGAAATATTTCTTTTTACCCTTACGGATTAACAGGCTCTTATCTGCATCAAACATGTCTGCACTCAGGCATGCTTCTGCATCCTGCAGGACAGTGTCTGCTACAGTCAGGCCGCCTTGGGCGATTAACTGACGAGCTTCGCGTTTGCTGCTGAAAACTTTAGCGGCAGTCAGTACATCGATAATCTTGGCAGTCATATCTTCCGAGGTAATTTCGATTGCCGGTACGTTGCTCATGTCTTTGGCATTGCCGCCGAAGAGTGCTTCGGTAGCTTCCTGCGCCTGACGCGCTGCTTCTTCGCCATGAACAAGCTTGGTAACCTCATAGGCCAGAACTTTTTTAGCTTCGTTAATAGCTGCATCCTTCAGTGCGCTCAGACGACGAACTTCATCCATCGGCAGGAATGTCAGCAGGGACAGGCAGTTTTCTACGTCGCTGTCGGCAACATTACGCCAGTATTGATAGAAATCATACGGAGAAGTTTTTTCCGGGTCAAGCCACAGAGCACCCTTTTCGGTTTTGCCCATTTTGCGGCCATCGCTGGTGGTCAGGAGCTTGCAGGTCATGCAGTATGCAGGCTTTTGATCCTTGCGGCGGATTAATTCTACGCCGGCAAGCATGTTGGACCATTGGTCGTCGCCACCCAGCTCCATAATGCAGTTATGGTCATGGTGCAGCTTCCAGAAGTCGTAGCCCTGCATAATCATATAGTTGAATTCAAAGAAGGTCAGGCCTTTTTCCCAACGCTTTTTGAAGCATTCCGCAGCCAGCATACGGTTAACGGTAAAGTGTACGCCAACCTCGCGCAGCAGCTGAACATAGTTCAAGTCTAACAGCCAGTCAGCATTGTTGACAATAATAGCCTTGTCTTCACCGAAATCAATGAAACGGCTCATTTGCTTTTTGAAGCAGGCAATGTTGTGAGCGATGAATTCCGGAGTGAGCATTTTACGCATTTCGTCCTTGCCGCTCGGGTCGCCTACCATGCCGGTGCCGCCGCCCAAAAGTACGATAGGACGATGGCCTGCGCGTTGCATATGGCTCATCATCATCAGGGCGATGAAATGGCCTACATGCAGACTGTCCGCGGTGGGGTCAAAGCCGATATAAAAGGTAATTTTTTCCTTCTCTAACAATTCTTTAATCTCGTCTTCATGGGACATTTGCTTAATAAAGCCACGTTCCATAAGCACGTCATAAACAGACATCAGATAACCTCCTTAAAATTTAAGCTGTGAAAAACAGCCTAGGCGATATATATAATCTACATTATACAATATAAGCTTGTTTTTAGCAAATGAAAAAGACTTTATAAAAGTGAAAATGGCTGATATGCAGGAAAAAATCCCGAATATCAGCCGAAAGTGTAAACTGTTATTCCAAATGAGATGTGCAGTGCGGGCAACGGGTTGCGTCATCGGCAATCTCGGATTTGCAGTAAGGGCACAGACGTGGCTCCTGTGCAGGCTCCGGTTCCGGAGTGAGCTTGTTGATCTGACGAATCATCATAAAGATGACAAAAGCGAGAATCAGAAAATCCAGTACGGAATTAATGAAGCTGCCATAGGCAAGTACAGGAGCTCCGGCCTTTTTTGCTGCTTCCAGTGTAGCATATTCCTTGCCGTTGAGGCTGATAAACAGATTGGAAAAATCCATCTTGCCAAGCGCCATACCTAATGGAGGCATAACGACATCATTTACCAGCGAGCTGACGATTTTGCCGAAAGCACCGCCGATGATAACGCCGACGGCCATATCCATAACATTACCTCGCATAGCAAATTTTTTAAAATCTTCTTTCATAGACATATATGAACACCCCTCGTTAAAAGTATTTTTTATAGTATTCTCGTTAAATGCTAAAAATCCTGCTGCTTGACGAAAAAGTGCTTGTGACATATAATAAAAGGGAATAAATTCTGCGTTATGCAGGTTCATTTAGTTAGATATAGAGATGGAGGAAGAATTATGCGTGACGATTTAGTAGTACCTGGCGAAGGCGAGGAAAATTATGTCCTGGCCCGTGATGCCAGAGTTGTGACTGTACCGTTCTCTCCCTTGGAAGAACGTATGCAGAAGGAAAAACCGGAGGTGTTTGCACGTCTGCAAAAGCTGAAGAAAATTATCGGTGAGGAAACCTTCAAGCGCCTGGTAAGCAAGGTGCATAACATCAACTATGCTGATACCCGTATCATGCTTGTTGCTGAAAGCGAACTGCACCGTACCAACATTGAAAGAGAAATTTTACCGGCTATTGCTGAGGCTTTTGAGGTTACCAGCATCCGCGTTGTGACCCAAGGATAAAAGTTTTCAAAAAAAGTGTTGACAAAAGCTTAAAGATGCTTTATAATCATATTCGTTGCTGATGAACAGCAACAACAAATGTCGGGGCGTGGCGCAGTTTGGTAGCGCGCTTGTTTCGGGTACAAGAGGCCGTGAGTTCGAATCTCGCCGCCCCGACCAAATTTAAAACTTAGGAACCGCATGAGAATGCGGTTCTTTTTGTTTTTGCGACTAAATACAGTATTTGAATTACTTTTTCCGTCAGGTGTGAGTAGTTTAAGGAGGCTGGGACAAAACCACCCTCTCAAACTAAAAAAGGACTGGAATTTGAGTT
>OGHD01001427.1_pt1 | contig 10012 bp, 7 predicted proteins | sample 1571341 | NCBI WGS metagenome assembly OGHD01 (sample SAMEA2582026, study PRJEB24529) | metagenome | biome: Human gut stool | place: China | collected 2011 | reverse complement strand
GAATAGGTGTGTGGCTGGAAGCAAAGGACAAGCCTGTCATGTGGATATTTTTGTGCAGCTGTCAGTGTTGCGCGGATCTCGGTTGGATGGTGAGCGTAGTCATCAATGATTGTGACGCCGTTTACCTTGCCCTTGTACTGGAAACGTCTGTCAGCACCGCCAAATTTGTCAAGGCCTGTGAGGATAGACTCCGTATCGAGACCGAGTGTGGTGGATAAAGCTATGGCTGCGAGCGCATTGCTTACATTGTGAGCGCCCGGAACAGAGAGTTTTACGTCGAAAAGTGGACTACCCTGTCTCATAGCTGTAAAAGATGCACAAGCTTTATCGTCATAGGTTATATTTTCCGGATAGAAATCATATTTTGAATCAAAGCCATAGGTGATAATCTTCCGAGGAAGCCCTGCGACAATCTCCTCATAGCGGTCAATCTCACCATTGATGATGGTAGCACCGCCTGCGAGAGTGTTTGATGCATACTCGCGGAAGGAATGCCTGATGTCGTTGATATCCTTGAAGAAATCCAGATGCTCAGCCTCAATATTTAAAATAATACTGTAGCGTGGTCTGAAATTCAAAAAGCTGTTTGTGTACTCACATGCCTCAGAGATGAAGTACTCTGAATCGCCCACACGCAGATTGCCGTGGATAGATGACAAAATACCACCTACGGAAATGGTAGGATCTGTCTGGGCGGCGAGAAGAATCTCGCTGATCATGGATGTGGTGGTAGTCTTGCCGTGTGTGCCGGCTACAGCGATGGAATAATCGTAATTGTCCATAATCTGTCCGAGAAGCTCGGCTCTGGTAAGCATTGGAATACCGGCTGCCTTTGCTGCGGCAAACTCAGGATTGCTTTCGTGGATAGCAGCAGTGTAAACCACCAGGTCGATACCGGATGTGATATTGTCTGCGCTCTGGCCATATATGACTTTTATGCCCTTGGCAGCAAGAGTTTTTGTGAGGTCTGATTCCTTTGAATCGGAGCCGGAAATTGTAAAGCCCTCCTCATGCAGAATCTCTGCGAGACCGCTCATGCTGATACCGCCGATGCCTATGAAATGGATGTGTATTGGTTTACTGAAATCTATTTTATACATTAATTTTACCTGCCTGATTTATTATAATTTATATTGTAACTATTAAGAAACACTGAGAACAAAAAGCCGATGCGTCATGATTGCATGTAAGCAACAGATTTTCTTGTTCTGAATAGTTACTTTATATTAATTATACAACTAAATATAGTATTTGCAAAGGAAAAATAAGGTGAAAGCAGGCATGACTTTCAAATGATAAGAACCATAGCAGGTTAAACAGATATACGCTAAATGACACTTGTGGAAAATAAAGAAAAATATTATATGATTTTGTGAAAAATGTTGAAGTGATAATGCGGCTGTGGTATAATTTTTTTTATAAAAATAATTCATCCGGACCATATGAATTTGATGGGTTTAAAGTATATAGCGGTAACTGCAATTTATGCAGCAGCAACTATAATTTATATGGAAACAATTGTGATTTATTATGGAAGCATTACAGATACGGTTATTACAGAAACAAGTGGTGGGGACCGGGTGGCACAACAAAAATTAGGACAGACGAGGAGTGATAACGTGATTAAGAAAGAAATGATAGCCATGCTTTTAGCAGGCGGTCAGGGCAGCAGACTTGGAGTTCTGACATCGGACGTCGCCAAACCGGCGGTAGCATTTGGCGGCAAGTACAGAATTATCGATTTTCCACTCAGCAATTGTATCAATTCCGGAATTGATACGGTTGGTGTGCTGACGCAGTATCAGCCACTCCGGCTGAACACACATATCGGCATCGGCATTCCGTGGGATCTCGATCGGAACAATGGTGGAGTGACCGTACTTCCACCGTATGAGAGAAGCAATAACAGTGAATGGTATACCGGTACAGCCAATGCCATTTATCAGAATCTGCGCTATATGGAAAGTTATAATCCGGAATATGTTCTGATCCTTTCCGGAGATCATATTTATAAGATGGATTATGAAGTGATGCTTGATTTCCACAAGGCAAACGATGCTGATGTGACAATTGCAGCGATGCCGGTGCCGATGGAAGAAGCAAGCCGTTTCGGAATTGTAGTGACAGATCAGGACAGCAGGATCAAAGAATTCGAAGAGAAGCCTGAGAAGCCAAGCAGTAATCTGGCATCAATGGGAATCTATATCTTCAGCTGGCCGGTTCTTAAAGAGGCACTTATCAAGCTGAAAGACCAGCCAAACTGTGATTTCGGAAAACACATTATTCCATATTGTCATGAAAAAGGGGACAGGCTGTTTGCGTATGAGTACAACGGATACTGGAAAGATGTTGGAACACTCAGCTCTTATTGGGAAGCGAATATGGAACTGATCGATATCATTCCGGAGTTTAATCTTTATGAAGAATTCTGGAAGATTTATACGAACAGTGCGAATATTCCTCCACAGTATATTGCAGAGAATGCTGTTGTAGACAGATGTATCATTGCAAACGGAACAGAAATTTTCGGAGAAGTCCACTGTTCTGTTCTTGGAGGAAGTGTTACTGTAGGAAAAGGCAGCGTAGTCCGTGACTCAATTATTATGCAGGGAGTTACGATCGGAGAAAACTGTGTGATCGAGAAAGCAATCATAGCAGAAGACACGGTGATTGGAAATGATGTTTCTATCGGAATCGGAAGTGAAGTTCCGAATAAGATGAAGCCGAATATTTACAGCGGTGGACTGGCTACAATCGGAGAGAATTCAGTGATTCCGGGAGGAGTACAGATTGGAAAGAATACCGCCATCAGTGGAGTGACATCATCCGAGGATTACATAGATGGAGTACTTGCAAGCGGTGAGACATTGATAAAGGCAGGTGACAGAGTATGAGAGCAGTAGGAATTATTTTAGCCGGCGGTAACAGCAGAAAGATGAAAGAGCTGACTTCAAGACGTGCGGCAGCAGCAATGCCGGTTGCCGGAAGCTATCGCGCAATTGACTTTACATTAAGTAATATGACAAACTCTCATATCCAGAAAGTTGCTGTGCTGACACAGTACAATGCTCGTTCTTTGAATGAGCATCTGAATTCCTCCAAATGGTGGGATTTTGGAAGAAAACAAGGTGGATTATATGTATTCACACCTACGATCACAGATGATAACGGTTACTGGTACAGAGGAACTGCGGATGCGATTTATCAGAATCTGGATTTCCTGAGAAGATGTCATGAACCTTATGTAATCATTACATCAGGTGATGCAGTCTATAAGATGGATTATAATAAAGTGCTGGAATATCATATTGCGAAGAAAGCAGATATTACTGTTGTTTGTAAAGAACTTGGAGCAGGAGAAGATGCGACAAGATTCGGAACAGTTAAGATGAATGAATCTTGCAGAATCGAAGAATTTGAAGAAAAACCGATGATTGCAAGATCACAGACAATCTCTACAGGAATTTATGTGATCCGCAGAAGACTGCTAATCGATCTTGTAGAACAATGTGCGGAAGAAGAGAGACATGATTTCGTAAATGATATCCTGATCCGTTATAAGAATGTAAAGAAGATTTATGGTTATAAGATTGAAAGCTATTGGAATAATATTTCAACAGTAGATGCATATTACAAGACAAATATGGATTTCCTGAAACCGGAAGTGAGAAAATATTTCTTCAAGGATCTGCCAAGTGTATATTCTAAGGTGAGTGATCAGCCACCGGCAAAATATAATCCGGGCGCGATCGTGAAGAACAGTCTGGTTGGAAGCGGAAGTATTATTAATGGAACGATAGAGAACTCAGTTATTTTCAAGAAAGTATTTGTTGGAAATAATTGCGTGATCAAGAACTCTATCATATTGAATGATGTATATCTTGGAGATAATACATACATTGAGAACTGTATTGTAGAGAGCAGGGATACGATCCGTGCGAATACAAGACATGTAGGGGAAGACGGAATTAAAATAGTTATTGAAAAGAATGAAAGATATGCATTATAAGCCAAGATAAGCACGAAAACCTTGAAAAAGGGTGTTCATATTCCGTGTAATGCAAAAGAGAAAGGGGAACTGTAATATGCAGATTACAGATGTACGTGTACGTAAAGTTGCGAAAGAAGGAAAGTTAAAAGCAGTAGTATCTATCACAATTGATGAGGAGTTTGTTGTTCATGATATCAAAGTGATCGAAGGTGAAAAGGGACTTTTCATTGCAATGCCAAGTAAAAAAGCATTAGATGGAGAGTATCGCGATATCGCACATCCGATCAATTCAGGAACAAGAGAACGAATTCAGTCAACAATTCTTGCAAGATATCAGCAGGCACTTGAAGAAGAGCCGGAGCCGTTGGTTGTTGACGAGATGTAGGGTATTGTGGTGCTGCTCTTATCTTGGATAAATGCCAAGTAAAGGCAGGGCTAATACAATAGATAGGAAACAGGCGAAAAGAAAAGTGCAGCGATTGCCCGATCACTGCACTTTTCTTTTTGCCTTATAAATGAAAAACCATTTTTTCACCGGTTGTCGGATGTGTGAATTCCAGTCGACAGGCACAAAGCATCAACTGTCGTGAAGTGCATGCGGCAGTGCCATATTTCCGATCCCCGAGCAGAGGGTGTCCGGCATGTGCAAACTGTACGCGGATCTGATGATGACGCCCGGTATCTAGATGAATTTCCAGTTGGGAAAAAGGTTCACCCGAAGGAAGTGTATCTGTATGAATTACTTTATAATGAAGTCGTGCATACTTTGCATTAGGCACATTTTCTTCACAGACACGGGAGGTGTTGGTTCGTCCGTCTTTTACAAGATAGTCTTCCAGAGTTCCTTCGTTGTGTTCGAAAATGCCTAAAGCCTGTGCACGGTAATATTTCCCAAAACCGGATGTGGTAAGCTGGCGGGAAAGTTCCTTTGCGGCAGCAGGTGTTTTGGCAAAAACAAGAAGTCCTTCTACCGGTTGATCCAGTCGATGGATGACGGCAATATAAGGTTCGCGTGAAGAGGCTTTTTTAGCAGTATTTTTTATCAGATGATTTTTTAAAATACTGACCATATCTTTTGTGCCAATGCGGCTGCTCTGGGTGGGAATACCGGCAGGTTTATGACAGACGATAATATCCTTGTCCTCAAATATTATTTTAGGGGTAAGTGATGAAATCATAGTTGTATCCTTCTTTCTTGACAATCGCTAAAGTTGCGTCTAAACTGAGAATTAATAATGTTATAATGATACATGATGCAAACGAATCAGGTCAAGCTTTTAAGGAGAACATCAATGAATAATGACTGGGAACATTTTGGAGAAGAGATAAAGCAGACGATACAGGATGCAATTGATACAAAGGATTACAGCAGACTGAATCAGATGGTGTCGGATACAGTGAACCATGCGATGGACTGTGTCTCAGCAGGAATTAAAAACGGTGGATGGTACAGAGATCCGAAGACAGGACAGCCATTATATGGAAATACAAAGAATGCCGGAAACAGGTCAGGTGCAGAAAACCAGAGATATCGTCCGGTATCGGTAAGCCCAAGATATCTCAAAGGAACTTCGGTAAAGATCGGCGGAACTTTTCTGGCAGCGACAGGAGCAGTATTTGGATTGACTTCCGTTATTTTTCTTATCATCACTTTGATTCGAAAATTAATCACAGCGTTTGATGTGGTCAGTGGTCTGATCATTGGAATTTTTGCAGTTGCTTTTATATCTTTTGCAGTGATGACTTATGTAGGAGTAGATATGGTATGTACTGTGGGAAGGTTTCGCCAATATGTATCTGTTCTGAGAGACCGGGAATTTTGTGATATCAAGGAAATTGCTTCTGCGACAGGACGAGATGTCAGAAAGGTTCTGAAAGATGTGAAAAAAATGATTACAAAAGGCTGGTTCTGTCAGGGACATCTGGATGAGAAGGAATCATGCCTGATGGTCAGTGAACAGGCATGGAATCAGTATACAGCTCTTATGGAAGATATGAAACAGCGTAAGGCAGAAGAGCAGGCTGCTCAGAGAAAGATGCAGGAAGAGTATGATAGACTTTCACCGGAAGTACAGAAGATTGTACAGGCAGGGGATGAATATGTGAGAAGGATCAAGGCAGCGAATGACGCAATTCCGGGAGAAGTGATTTCGGCAAAGATTTCCCGCATGGAACTGCTCGTGGATCGTATTTTTGACCGCGTGGAGCAGAATCCGGATTCGGTGAATGATATGCGAAGAATGATGGATTATTATCTTCCGACAACGATGAAACTTCTTGAAGCGTATGAAGAGCTGGATGCACAGCCGGTACAGGGAGAAAATATCATTTCTTCCAAGAAAGAGATTGAAGATACGATAGATACATTGAATCTTGCATTTGAGAAATTACTGGACAGTCTGTTCCAGGATACAGCATGGGATGTATCTTCAGATATTTCAGTGCTTCATACAATGCTTGCTCAGGAAGGTCTGACAGAAGACGGGCTGAAAAAATAATGATTTCCCAAACAGATAATGAATCAAAACAGTTACAAACAGAAGTGGAGGATTACTATGAGTGATGAATTCAAGGATGTAAGCACAGTGCCAACACTGACACTGGAACCGTTTCAGGAGGAAGAAAAAAAGAAACCGGTGGTGCAGCCGGAAGAACCGAAGCTGGACGATACGATTCTGACAGAAGAAGAACGCAGGATGGTAGATGCATTTGCACAGCAGATCGATCTGACGAATTCTTCTATGATTCTTCAGTATGGCGCAGGCACACAGAAAAAGATGGCAGATTTCTCAGAAAGTGCTTTGGAAAATGTGAAGTCAAAGGATCTGGGAGAAGTTGGTACACTGCTTACGAATGTTGTAACTGAACTGAAGAGCTTTGATGAAGAAGAGAGCAAAGGATTTCTTGGAATATTTAAGAAAGCATCGAATAAAGTTGAATCTATGAAAGCAAAGTATTCGAAAGCCGAAGAAAATGTGAATCAGATCGTGAAAGCACTGGATAACCATCAGGTGCAGCTGCTGAAAGATGTTGCGATACTTGATAAAATGTATGATCTGAATCTTACTTATTTTAAAGAGCTTTCTATGTACATTCTTGCAGGAAAGAAAAAACTGGAAGAAGTAAGAAGCACACAGCTTGCTGAATTGATGAGCAAAGCTCAGGTAAGCGGTCTCCCGGAAGATGCGCAGGCAGCAAAAGATTTGGATTCGATGTGCAACCGTTTTGAAAAGAAGTTACATGATCTTGAACTGACGAGAATGATCTCCATCCAGACCGCACCACAGATCCGTCTGGTTCAGAATAATGATACACAGATGGTAGAGAAGATCCAGTCTACAATTGTGAATACGATCCCGTTGTGGAAGAGTCAGATGCTTCTTGCACTTGGAGTAGAACATTCTTCACAGGCGGCGGCAGCACAGAGACAGGTGACGGATATGACAAATGAACTGTTGAAGAAGAATGCGGAGACATTAAAAATGTCCACAATTGAGACTGCAAAAGAGTCTGAAAGAGGAATTGCAGATCTTGAGACATTGAAAGCAACAAATGAATCACTGATCTCTACATTGGATGAAGTGATGAACATTCAGAGAGAAGGAAGAGAAAAACGCCGGGAAGCGGAGGCGGAACTTCGCAATATGGAAAATGAATTGAAAGCAAAGCTTCTGGAAATCAGAGGATAAAGCTTTTTGGCTTGACAGCGGGTGTTTTATCAGTTAGAATTTCATTTGATAACTGACGTTGAACGGGAATAGTAGATACGCAGCATGCTTCAGAGAGAAGGCGGCAGGTGAGAGCCTTTGCATTACGGTATGGAACCGGCCCGGGAGTCCCTGTATGAAAGTACAGCGTAGGTCCTGCGTTAAAGGAGAAGAAAGTGAATGCAGATACAGAGATCATTTGTGTTGGTTTTGATTATAGAATGGATGTATTGCATTAATTAGGGTGGTACCGCCGGAGATATTCGGTCCCTATCGTGGGGATGCGATATCCCGGCGATTTTTTATATGTTAGGAAAATATTTCCTGATGAAAGCAAACTGCTGTCAGGGGACAGCAATGCAAAAAAACAAAAAGGAGAAGAACAATGGCAAAGAAATTAGTACAGAATATCACTGCCAGAGAAGAAGATTTTGCTCAGTGGTATACAGACGTTGTGCGTGAAGCAAAACTGTGTGATTATTCAGGCGTTAAAGGATGTATGAACTACCTTCCGAACGGATATGCTCTGTGGGAGAATATTCAGAAGAACCTGGATGCACGTTTCAAAGAGACAGGAGTAGAAAATGTATACCTTCCGGTTATGATCCCGGAAAGCCTTCTTCAGAAAGAAAAGGATCATATCGAAGGATTTGCACCGGAAGTTGCATGGGTAACACATGGTGGACTGGAAGAACTTCAGGAGAGATTCTGTATCCGTCCTACATCTGAGACACTGTTCTGTGATGTCTGGAGCAAGACAGTTCAGTCTTACCGTGATCTTCCTAAGGTATGGAATCAGTGGTGTTCTGTTCTTCGTTGGGAGAAAACAACAAGACCATTCCTTCGTTCCAGAGAGTTCCTGTGGCAGGAAGGACATACAATCCATGCAACATACGAAGAAGCAGAAGAGCGTACAAAACAGATGTGGAGAGTCTACAGAGACTTTGCACAGGATGTTCTTGCAATCCCGGTAGTTTCCGGACGTAAGACAGAGAGTGAGAAATTCGCAGGAGCACAGGATACTTATACAATCGAAGCACTGATGCATGATGGAAAAGCACTGCAGTCAGCAACAAGTCACTTCTTTGGAAGTTCATTCCCGAGTGCATTCGGTATTCAGTATTCAGATAAGAATAACGAACTTCATGAAGTATACGAGACATCCTGGGGATTGTCCACAAGAATTATCGGTGCGCTGATCATGGTACATGGAGATGACAGTGGACTCGTTATTCCACCGAGAATCGCACCGGTGCAGACAATGATTATTCCGATCGCTCAGCATAAAGAAGGTGTTCTTGATAAGGCAAATGAACTTGTTGATACACTGAAGGCAGCAGGATACAAAGTGAAAATCGACGATTCTGACAAAGCACCTGGATGGAAGTTCAGCGGACAGGAGATCCTTGGAATCCCGACACGTATCGAGATCGGACCGAAAGACATCGAGAATAATCAGGCAGTTATCGTACGCCGTGATACAAGAGAGAAGATTGTTGTTTCTCTGGATGAGCTTACAACAAAACTTGCCGAAGTTCTTGAGACAATGCAGAACGATATGTTCGAAAGAGCAAAAGCATTCCTTGATTCTCATATCAATGAAGCAACAACAATGGATGAGATGAATGAGAAGTTCAATGAGAACCTTGGATTCATCAAAGCAATGTGGTGTGGAGACGAAGCCTGTGAAGATGAGATCAAAGCTCAGACAGGCGGAGCTACATCAAGATGTATTCCGGAAGAGGAAGAACATCTTTCAGATGTATGTGTATGCTGCGGAAAACCGGCGAAGCATATGGTATACTGGGGCAAAGCGTACTAATTTATTTCGTTGAAAATAAAGAAGAGATTTACTTTCATAGTTGCTAGAAAAAAGAATTTGATTTAATAACAAATAACAGATGGTTTCTTAAGAAAAAAAGAGAGTGCCATCTGTTATTTTTGTATGAAAAATAATATGGAAAATGCGAAAAAAGCCTTGACTTTCGGCGCTAAACGTAATAAACTAAACAAGCGTGTGGAAAAAGACATTGTTCTTTTGATGCGCAAATCAGGATAACGAATTGATTATCCGCAGCCCCTTGAGGCATAAGCCCAAGGTAACGAATAATTCATAGGAGGTGAAAAGAATGCCAACATTTAACCAGTTAGTTAGAAAAGGACGTCAGACTTCTGAGAAGAAATCTACAGCACCGGCACTTCAGAAAGGATATAACTCCCTGAAGAAACGTGCAACTGATGCATCTGCACCACAGAAGAGAGGTGTATGTACAGCAGTTAAGACAGCTACACCTAAGAAGCCTAACTCAGCTCT
>OGHD01001423.1_pt1 | contig 10031 bp, 5 predicted proteins | sample 1571341 | NCBI WGS metagenome assembly OGHD01 (sample SAMEA2582026, study PRJEB24529) | metagenome | biome: Human gut stool | place: China | collected 2011 | reverse complement strand
ATCCGCGAAAAAGTCCAGCCCAAATATAACTGCTTTCAGCGCGGTCAGCGAAACAAAGGCGGCAGAGACTGCGATGGACAGGCATTATATCTTGCGGAGAGGGTAGATGCTATCGTTCTGCAGGCGGTATCAAAGATATTTGAGCAGATTAGAGATACACCGTACTCAAGGATGGCAGAAAACCGAATAAGGCAGGAATCAAATCTACAAAAATCTAAACGCGCTTCGGTAGAAAAGAAAATTAAAACTGCACAGCATGCTTTGGAACGCTTTGAAGGTGAGATTCTGAAATGCCTTGATGGTACAAGCAATTTTACCGAGGATATGATTGCCAAGCAAATCCGACGATACCAGCAGGAATTGAATGATGCGAAAGCAGAGTATGCTGCACTTCAAAATGCGAGGCTGAACGAAGCTGCAGAGATTCGAAAACTGCGTACCTACTATGATGAATTTAGAGGCTGGGCAGAAGAATTCGATGCGGCACCATTAGAAATCAAACGCATGATACTGAGCCAACTGATAGAAAGAGTGGAGGTCGGAAGAAAGTATCAGGTTACGATAAAGCTAAATATGGAATATCAACAGTTTCTGGATTGCTCGTCGGCTACAGACTGCAATGCGGAAATCGGTGCATAACAAAAAAGGCGGCCTGTTCACGGTTTATATCACAGTGAACAGACCGCTTTTTGTGCTGTGGACGGCATTATTGCAAAAAGTGAAGATGCTCTTATTGGTCTGATCTTGAATGCGGAGGCACAGAACCGCTATAATGTGGGATGCCCGCTTCTGAAACGCGCAACAGTTTGAAGCTGTTTTCTGACGCAGCAATGGACATCCTGAAAATGCCGAGCGCAGACCGCGAAAAATATAGATCCAGGCTCCAGAGCTAACAATTCAAAATAGGGCTTGACAAAGTGAAGGGTGGCATGGTATAATCCATTACATCTTGAAAAGAAACACATAAGAATAAACACGTATGTCTATATTGATACACCATGAGTGTGAGCAACTAAGGAGAGCAACTGACTCTTAATCAGTGGGTCCTGGGTTCGAGTCCCCGATGGTGCACCACAAACAGCCACACAATTTATTTTGTGTGGCTGTTTTTAATAGTTGTCGCAATATTTGGGGGACAATTATTATGGCCGCTGACATGGCTGATAGTCAGCGGTCTTTTTTGTTTTTCAAAAGAAATTCTACAAATTTAAGAGTCAGAGAGATTGTGGCATAAATACAACTGCCCATAAGAGTAAGCAGCAAGATGATTTCTTCTAAAGTCAAATATTCACCTCCCTGCGGAAGCGACAACCGAAAAAGTATTATAGCAAGAGGGAAGGGGATTTGTCAAAATATAGAAAATGCAGCTAAGGCCGATTTATTGGAAGTAAACAATAAATCGGCCTTTTTTATATATAACCAGAAATATCAAAATAGAAAGGAAGATTCACCATGAGCATCATTATCGGCATCGACCACGGCTACTACGCCATCAAAACAGCACACTGCTCGTTCCCGGCAGGGCTGACAAGCTACGGAGAACACGAACCCTACACCCGCCAAGGACTCTTAGAGTTTGGCGGGTGCTTTTTTGTTTGTGGCTCCGGGCGGCAGCCTATCCAGCGTGACAAGACCATGAACGACAATTACTATCTGCTGACGCTAGCGGCCGTAGCAAAAGAAATCCAACAGCGAAGTTTGCCGCCCGAATGCTCGGTGCGCATTGCGGCGGGGCTGCCGCTGACCAGTTTCGGACGCGACAAACCCAAGTTCAGAGATTATCTGCTGCGGAGCAACCAGCCCGTGAATTTCAAATTCGAGGGCGTGGAGTACAGCATTACCATCGAGGAAGTTGCTGTCTTCCCTCAAGGCTACGCCGCCCTTATGACCGAAACCGGGCTGTTGCAGGACGAGCCATCAATGCTCCTCATGGATTTGGGCGGCTGGACAGTGGACCTTATGCGCATCGACAACGCCATCCCTGCGGCTGACACTGCGCACAGTCTGGAACTCGGCATGATCCGCTGTGTAGATGACATCCGGGAGCAGGTGCGGCGTGAAACCGGGCTGTCCCTCACGGATGCCCAAATCGAAAATATGCTGGCAGGTCATCCCTGCACGGTCAGCGATACGGTGCGCGACATTGTGAAACGGCAGGGTCGCAAGTACACCGAACATCTGCTGTCTGCCACTATGGAAGCAGGTTTCGATCTGCACGCCATCCCCGCCGTGCTATTGGGCGGCGGGGCATCCGTGGTGAGCCGCCACCTCAGCCCCAAAGATGGCCTTTGTAAGACGATTTTCCTGCTGGACGACAAGGTGAACGCGGTCGGATTCGAGCGCGCGTTGGCCGCCGTGTCGCGCCGTAAAAGCGAGGCATGAAACGACCGCAGTACGTTTTCCGCCCGAACCTCAACGACCCGCAACACCGCCGCGCGTGGGCGTTACTGCAGCAGGTGCCGACTGCCAAACGCAAAGAATTTCTGGTGCAGAGTATCCTTGCGGCAGAACAGACGGATAGGCTGGAGAAAAGCATCCGCAAGGTGGTGCGGGAGGAGTTGCAGGCAGTCAACATAACCGGCGCTGTTCCAAGCCCACTGTCAGAGAATGCTATACCAGACTCTGCGCTCGATTTCCTGAATTCACTGTAGGGGGTGATTCCAATGTTTTAATAATAGGTAGAAAAGCAGAAGGAAAAAGGAGGTTTATACATTATGAACGGTAAAAAAATTTTGTTTGGTGCAGCCTGTGACGGGCTGCTTTTGTTTTTGATGAGGGGCGCCTATTAAGCACCTTCGCAGATGCGGCAAACATCCCCATCGGGAGTTGTGCCCTTGATCAAGTTCGTAGATATGTTCTCCGGCATCGGCGGTTTCCGCGAAGGACTGACCCGTGCCGGAGGATTTGAATGCGTAGGACACTGCGAAATCGACAAATACGCCAACCGCAGTTACAACGCCCTGTTTGACACGAAGGGAGAGTGGTTCATTGAAGATGCCCGAAAAGCCGACCCCAGCACCATGCCGGACTTCCAGCTGCTCTGCGGCGGATTTCCTTGCCAGACTTTCAGCATTGCAGGATCCCGGAAAGGATTCGGAGATCCGAGAGGAACCCTCTTCTTTGAACTGGCCCGATTGGCTGAAGCCAGGAAGCCTCCGTATTTGCTTTTTGAGAACGTGGTGGGTCTCATCAATCATGACCACTGCAGGACATTTGCGACAATCCTCAACACGCTGGACCGACTGGGGTATGGTGTGGAATGGCAATGTCTTAACAGCAAAGATTTCGGCGTCCCCCAGTCAAGAAACCGCGTGTACATTATCGGATATCTTGATGAGCGATGTAGAGGAAAAGTATTTCCTTTCACCGAAACAGCAGGAAGTTCTCTTATTCAAACCCACGGTGGCCACCAAGGGGAGCGCGTCTACTCCCCCGAAGGATTAAGCTGTACGCTGGCTGCCAATCCGGGTGGCTTCGGTGGCAAAACCGGGCTGTATGAGGTGGGAGTGCCGATCAAGTGCGCCACAAAAACCGGCCCCCAGATGGCACAGGGCGGTGACAGCATCGACCTGAGCTACGCCACAGTCAACAGTCGGCGCGGACGGGTTGGTAAAGAGATTGCGCATACACTTACAACGGGCTGCCAACAAGGCACTGTTGAAGTTCGCCCGGTCAAAAATCCCATCAAGTCAGACCTCGCCCGCAACACCGAACGCACCGGTAAGCCTGGCGCACCCATGCATACACTTACCACAAAAGACCGTCACGGTGTTCTGTACGAGGGGCGCATCCGCCGCCTGACGCCGCGCGAATGTCTGCGCCTGCAGGGCTGGGCAGATGACCGCATCGACACGGTGCTTGCCATTCAAAGCGATAACCAAGCCTACAAACAGGCTGGCAACGGTGTAACAGTCAACGTGGTAGAGGCCATCGGGCGGCGCATTGCCAAGATGGACGCAGAACTGCGGGGTGAGGCGCTTGCCCCTTGATTTCCGTGACCAGTATTTTGGCTGTGAAATCGAACTGACCGGGATAAACCGCGCCACGGCAGCCCAAACGCTGGCCGACTTATTTGGCACCCGCGCCGAGCATTCCGGTGGTGGCTACGATGCCTACCGCGTCAAAGATTTGGACGGTAAAGAGTGGAAAATCGTCCGGGACGGCAGCATCCATCCCGAATGCCGCAGGCGGTCTGTCCTTATTGGGGAGACCTACAAGGTTGAACTGAACTCTCCGAAACTCGAATACGGCGAGATGGAAAAGCTGCAGGAGGTTGTCCGTTCCTTACGCCGCGCAGGCGGCATCGTAAACGACAGCTGCGGAATGCACGTCCATGTGGATGCAAGCAAGCACACGCCGCAGAGCCTCAAAAATGTGCTGTCCATTATGTACTCAAAAGAGGATATTTTGTTTGCAGCACTCAAAGTCAACCCTGCCCGCATCGACAGCTACTGTAAGGCGGTGGATGAGCCAATTCTGGAAGAAATCCGCAAGCTGCCCAGCGGCGCGAGTATGGATCAACTGAAAGATCGCTGGTATCAAGGGCGGGATGGGAGTGATTATCACTACCATTCGTCACGGTACAGGGCTTGCAATATGCATTCTGTATTCTATCACGGTACGGTCGAATGGCGGTTGTTCAACTCCACGCTCCACGCCGGCGAAGCCAAAGCCAACATTATTCTGGCTATGGCGATCTCGGCGCAGGGCATCAACCAGAAGTACACGCAGTTCCGGAAAACGCCCATCGGGGATAACCCGGCGTTCACCTTCCGCACCTTTCTGCTGCGGCTGGGGCTGATTGGTCCTGAGTACAAAAATGTTCGGATGCACCTGCTGAAGAACCTGCCCGGTGACAAGGCGTGGCGGCACGACAAGTCGCTGTATCCCAGCAATCAACCACGGCTTCATACAGATGAGGTCAGATAAGGAGAAATCCAATGTCTCGAAAAGAATACTTTGCCTATGGTTCCAATCTGAATTTTGATCAGATGGTCTACCGCTGCCCGGAGGCAACCGCCGTAGGGATCGCCAAGCTGAATGGCTATGAGCTGGCATTCCGGCGCGGCTACTTGACGATTTTGCCCAAAGAGGGCGCAAGCGTAGAGGGGCTTATCTGGTCTGTCACCGACCATGACGAATCACAGCTTGACTGTTACGAGGGCTACCCGACATTCTATGACAAGGAAACCATGACGGTTACGGATGCAGATGGCACGCCGCATGAAATCATGGTTTACACCATGAACGCACCGTACCGCGACCAGCTTCTCCCGGTCAGCAGCCGCTACCATGCGGTTGTCATGCAGGGGTGTCTGGATGCCGGTATCTCTCCGCAGCAGTTCTATGATGCTGACGAAAAATACCGCAAAGCCTACAAGGCCAGAGCCGCGCCGGTCCCTAAGAAACACGCTCCCGAACGCTAACCAAGCCCGCTGCACCCCGCAGCGGGCTTTTTCTTTTGCAACAAAAGGAGAACCAGTATGAAAAACAAACACAGAATAAAGCAGGGCTTGGCACTGCTGCTGGCGGGAGGGATTGCGCTCACAAATCTGGGCGCAGCGCTGCCCGCCTTTGCAGAGGATGCCCCTGCCACGCCGGAGACAGCTTCTGCGGCCACACCGGAAACCGCTGAAGCCAATGTCCCGACACCGAATCTTTCGCAGATCACTGAAAATCTGTACAACGATCTGCCGGACGCGCCTACCGGCAGTTACCTTGGCAGCATGGGTCTGCCCGTGGCAACCGGCGAGACAAAAATCGGTATCTCCGCGTGGGTTTCTGACCTGTATGACGGTGTAGATGCCCATATGGATGCCGATGCGCTGAACGCAGATGAGAACACGGTCACAATCGGCAAAACCCCCGGCACAGACTATGCCATTGTTCCGCTGCTGGCGCAGGTCGAATACCCGGCAGACAGTGCAGCATCTGAAATCATACTGCCGGACGGTGTAGAGCTTTTAAGCTACCGCTCCACCGATTATGAGCCTATCCCGGCAGACGAGCAGGAGCAGACTGAAATCCTGCACCAGACATACTCGGAGCAGTCGGCGGCAGCCACCGGCCTGTATGTAAAAGCCTCTGCCGATTTTACGGCGCAGCTTGTCTATACGGATTCGGACGGCAGTTCGCAGTCAAAATCTATCCATGTACAGATCAGCGAGGATGCTGCACCCACACAGATGTATGCCGACACCGGCGATGACGGCATTGCCGCCTATGCTGCAGGGCCGACTCCGCCGTATGCCACCGGCAAAATCACCAGTATTGCCAAGGAGGGCGGCACATGGCTCATTTGGTTCAACGGTCAGGAAGCCTACTGCTGCAGCCACGGCCTGAACGGCCAGCCCAAGGGCTGCCCCACCTACAGCTTCTCTCATGTGTCCCGCCTTGAACCCGGCCAGTATACCCCCGGCAACCACTATGCAAACCAGGTCAACATCTGGGGCGGTCTTGGCCAGCTGAGTCTGGATATGCTGGATGACCGTCCTGTTGTGGCAAGCCTTGAAGATGATCCTGAAGGCTGTGAAGAACAGCCGGACATCCTTGGCAGCCTTTACGATGAAACCCAGCAGTGGATCATGGAAAACTATCCCGACAGCTACGCGGCGCAGACCTATATTGCTGCTGCAGAAGAACTGGTAAACGGTACAGATGCGCAGTCCGGGGAAAACGGCTACTACACCTACATCTATAACCCGCCCGCAGGGTATGCGTGGCAGGTTGTGGCGCTGGTTGGTGAGGAAATCGCAGGCGGCACTGAGATCCCGGATGTGCCGAGTGTTCCGGAACCGAAGTATTATTCTGCTGCGTGGACGGCTCCCGCCCAGACTGCCGGCGGCAGCTTTGATCTGACATTCACTGTCAACACCGACAAGGTTCAGCTGAACACGCTGGAAAAGGTGGACGGCGCGGTCATTACCGTTACGCCCACCCGAACCGGCGGCAGCGTGGACGGCGGCAGCTGGCAGATGACCCCTGCCGGGGCACAAACCATTACCACAAGCGGTCACACACAGGATGACAGTTTTCACCTCAACGGCGGCGATGGTTCTGCCACATGGACGGTTCACTACGAGGTGTCCAAGACCAGCACCAGTACGCTTTCCGGGCAGGAAGGACCGTTCACCAGCCAAGCCGAAGCAGACGCCGCTGCAGAAGCCGCCAAGAATGCGGCCATCGGGCAGCTGCAGAACGAAGCGCAGGGCATGGTGGATGCCGCTATCGCCTCGGCACGGGCGCAGCTTGCGAACATCACCTTTGCATACGATGAAATCACCATCCCGCATGGCTTTGATTCCACGCCCGGTGTGCTGGGCAGCCACCAGACTATTACTGTTCCGGCTAATAGTTCCAATGACTATAAAATGCAGAATGATGAATGGTCGGTAAAGGTCAGCATCGACAAAATCGACAGCGAAACAAAGCAGCGCATTCAGGGCGATGCCGAGTTTAAAATTTTTGAGTGGGATGTGGTTCGGCAGTGCTATATTCCGTTTGGCGGGTACAATCGGTACAAAGTTGAGCGCCAGTCGGATGGTACCTATAAAGTCGTCAACCACAGCGATTATGCGGGCGGTTCGGATAGTATCTATTATACCCAGCGCAACGAGGGCAAGTTTATCATCGTGGAGAGCCGCGCACCCAGCGGGTACTACGGTGATTGGACGGATGTGAATACTCCCGGCACGGCAGGCTCTGTGCTGGGCAAGCGGGCGTATGCCTTTGAAATTACCAAATCATTGGACGCCCAGACGATTTGGCTGGGCAACGCCGATTATAACGCTGACATCAGCACGACCAACAGCGGCAGTACGCTCATCGACACCGGCGAGGGCATCGTTACTATCACCTTTGGTGACCGCAATGCAGATAAGACCTACACCACAGACTCCACCGGCATTGCCAACAACGAAGATTTCTACACCATGCACGCCAATGCCGACAAGATGCAGAACGACCGTGTTCTCGGCAATATTCTGCTGACAAAAGTGGATCTGGACGCCGCGCGGTATCTGGCTGCGGGCAGCAACGGAGATACTACGCTGGAGGGTGCTGTGTACGATCTGTACGCCGCTGACACCATTGAACACCCGGACGGCGTTTCGGGTGTCGTAGATTATTCGAAAATCACCGATGCCAACGGACAACCTATCTGGCACACCACTGTCCTCACCAATGGCGGCTGGGATACCGATTACCTGCCCATTTTGCAGAAAGACCGGCTGGGAGCCTCTGCCAAAATCACAGACGGCAAGCTGGCTTTTGCCAACCTGTACATGGGCCGCTACTATCTGGTCGAGCGTGCCACCGGGCTGGTGCTGCCCATTGACGGAAACGGCAAGCTGTATGTTACCGGAAAGTACCCACTTTTGAACAAAAAGTTGGAACGTACCGGAAAATACAGTGACTTGGCTCGGAAAAATAACGAGTACACCGATTACATCTATAAAAACCAGTATTCTGCCGTAGCCGAAAGCCGCAAGCTGAACGGCAGCAAGGCGTGGGATGGCTACTATCTGTCTTATGCCAAGGGCTACCTCTGCGATGAGGTCAACCACTACAAAACCTTGTCCTATGCCGACGAGTCCACCTACCACATCCATGCCGAGCAGGAAAGCCAAGACGAAGTGCTGAAATCTGGTTTTAGTTTGCAAAAGTTGGTTTCGACCACCGGTCAGCCAAGCCCGGCACTGAAATTAGAGGGTGCGGGCTTTACTGTCTATCGTATTTCCAAATTGAGAAAGGTAAACGAGTTCAAACAAAATTCCGACGGCAGCTACGATGCCGCCAGCGTCTTATCTGCCTACCGCAAGGATAACTACGATAATTTGACGCTCAAGTACGATTTCACCGCCGAAGGTCAGGCCATCGCCAATATGTTCGAGAGCAGCACCGATACGGTCAACGCCTATAACGCGACCTTGACCGCAGACGGCGACTACGCCAACGGCAAGGGCAACGGCTGGATGCCCACGGATCAGCCCGCCGAGTATAGGCTGGCAGAAATGTTCACGAACGATGAGGGCGTCTTTCGCGTCGAAGGATTGCCCTATGGGCAATATCTGGTAGTAGAAACCACCATCCCCAAGGATGTGTTCCAGTGTGATCCATTCATCGTGACAGTGGATGCCAACAGCCCGCAAAGCCGATTCACGATTCCTGCGGGCAGTGTTACCACCCCCAGCAGCGGCTACATGACCTACAACATTCTGGACGAAGAATTAGAGGGTTACTTGCAACTCATCAAGATCGATACAGAAACCGGCAAAGCGGTCAAAATCGCCAACACCTCTTTTGCTTTGTACAAATTAGATGACAAGGGTAATAAGACCCGCATTTCCATGATCGACCCCGCCAGCGGCAGCGCCACCAAGAAAACGGATGTGTTCTACACCGATGCCGAAGGCCTTATGAAAACACCCGAAAAACTGCCGCTGGGCAGATATTTGATTGAAGAACTGCAAGGCCCGGAAGGTTATTTCAACGATCTTGCCTACTCGGTGGAGTTTGAAATCAAGTCCGACCGTGTTTGGCAGGTCGTGGGCAATGCTACCAACGACATGGATGAGTACATCGTCACGGAGAAATACTGCAACCACGAAACGCTCGGTCGGCTTACCATCCGCAAGCTGGGCAATGTGCTGACCGACTACCAAGATGGACAGTTCATCTACACGCAGGACAACCTCGCGGGCGCGGTGTACGAAATTCACGCAGACGGAGATATTGCCACGCCCGACTGCCAAGGCACCTACTGGTACAAATCCGGCGATTTGGTGGCAACTGTTACCACCGGCGCGGAGGGGCAGGTGGATGAAGTAACATTCAGCCCCACCCGCACGCAGGCAACCTATGATTTCTTGAAAATTACCCATGATGGCACCAAAGGCGAAGTGGCTGTGACCCTGCCGCTGGGCAAGTACACCATTACCGAGGTTCAAGCGCCGTATGGTTTTGTGCTGACCCAGCAGAGCTACACTGTGGAATTTAGCTGGGACAACCAGAAAAATGACATTGTGCTGGCA
>OGHD01001421.1_pt1 | contig 10035 bp, 6 predicted proteins | sample 1571341 | NCBI WGS metagenome assembly OGHD01 (sample SAMEA2582026, study PRJEB24529) | metagenome | biome: Human gut stool | place: China | collected 2011 | reverse complement strand
TCATGCCCTACACCATGGTCAAGGATCACCGCACCAACTACGAGACCGGCAATGTCGATGCCGTGATGGATGGTGATCTGGACGGCTTTATCTTTGCTTACCTCAAGGCCGCCAGCCGCGGGGAACTGCAGGATACCTAAAATTTGTCATAAAATGTCAGAGGGACCTCGCCGTTGGGCGGGGTCCCTCTTTTGGTTACAGGTGCAGATATTTTCCGGTGATGCTGGCGGGATCGGCGGCCCCCTGCTCCGGTGTGCCTCAGGCCACGATGCGTCCGCCGCTCTCGCCGCCGCCGGGGCCAAGGTCCACGAGATAGTCGGCGTTGCGGATCACATCCAGATCGTGCTCAATGACCACCACAGTGGCCCCGCTGTCAATGAGGCGCTGGAACACGCCCAGCAGAGTGCGCACGTCCAGCGGGTGCAGGCCGATGGTGGGCTCGTCGAATACAAACACGGTGTCAGCCTGCCCTTTGCCCATCTCGCTGGCGAGCTTGAGCCGCTGGGCCTCCCCGCCCGAAAGGCTGGGCGTGGCTTCGCCCAGAGTCAGGTAGCCCAGCCCCAGGCTGGAAAGGGTCTGCAATCGGCTGGCCACCAGCTTGAGGTCGGCACAGGCGGCAAGGGCCTCGTCCACGCTCATCTCCATCAGGCGGGGCAGGCTCTCGGCCTGGGTGCCGTCCTTCCGGGTGCGGTAGAGGGCGGCGGCATCCTTCTGGTAGCGGGAGCCGCCGCAGTCCGGGCAGGTGATCTCCACATCCGGCAGGAACTGGATGTCCAGGCTGATGGTGCCGGTGCCGTCGCAGCCGGGGCAGCGCAGGCGGCCCGTGTTGTAGGAAAAATCGCCCGCCTTGTAGCCCTTCTCCTTGGCAAGGGGGGAGCGGGCGTAGATCTTGCGCAGCTCATCGTGGACATTGGCGTAGGTGGCCACCGTGGACCGCACATTGATGCCGATGGGCGTTGCGTCAATGAGCTTGACCTGCGCAATGCCCGGTGCAGTGATGCTTTCCACATGGGCGGGCAGAGCTTCGCCCTTGGCGGCGGCCTCCAGCGCGGGGATCAGGCTTTCCAGCACCAGCGTGGTCTTGCCGGAACCGGACACGCCGGTCACCGCGATGAGCCGCCCCTTGGGCAGCCGGACTTCCAGCGGCTTGACGGTGTGGATGGCCCGGGTGCGCAGGGTGATGGTGCCCAGCGCAAAGAGCTCCGCCTCCGGGGTGCGGGTGCGGGCCGAGAGGGTGTGCAGATCGGCAAGGAAGGGCCCGATGCGGGAAGCCGGGCTTTGGGCCACCTGCTCCACAGTGCCCTGTGTCAGGATGGTGCCGCCGTTTTCACCGGCACCGGGGCCCATCTCAATGAGCCAGTCGGCATCCCGCAGGATCTCGGTGTCGTGATCCACCAGCACGATGGAGTTGCCGTCCGCGATCAGGTCATGCATCACGCCCCGCAGGCCCTCGATGTTGGAGGGGTGCAGGCCGATGGAGGGCTCGTCCAGCACATAGAGCACGCCGGTGGTGCGGTTGCGCACCGAGCGAGCCAGCTGCACCCGCTGGCGCTCCCCTGTGGAAAGGGTGGCGGCCTCCCGGTCAAGGGAGAGGTAGCCCAGCCCCAGATCCAGCAGGCGGGCGGCGGTGGCCTGAAAGGACTCGCAGATGCTCTCAGCCATGGGGCGCATCTCTACGGGCAGGGAGGCGGGCACCCCCTCCACCCACTGCACCAGCGTGTCCAGCGTCATGCGGCAGGCATCGGCCAGCCCGATGCCCCGCAGCCGGGGAGCCCGGGCCGCGGCGTTCAGGCGGGAGCCGCCGCAGGCGGGGCAGGGGCCCTGCTTCAGGAACCGCTCCACCCGCTTCATGCCCTTTTCATCCGTCACCTTGGCAAGGGCGTTCTCCACGGTATAAACGGCGTTGAAGTAGGTGAAATCCATTTCGCCGGCCGCGCCGGTCTTGCTGTTCTGGTAGAGCAGGTGCACCTTTTTGGCGGGGCCGTGGAACACCATGTCGCGCTCTTCCGGGGTCAGCTCCCGGAAAGGTACGTTGGTGCGCACGCCCATCTTTTCGGCGATCTCCTTCATCAGCGACCACATCAGGGTCTGCCAGGGCAGCACTGCGCCCTCGTTGATGGAAAGGCTCTCGTCCGGCACCAGAGTGGATTCGTCCACCACCCGCACGATGCCGGTGCCCTCGCAGTCTGGGCAGGCTCCGGTGCTGTTAAAGGCGAACTGCTCCGCGCCCAGCACCGGCACCTGCGCGCCGCACCGGGGGCAGTAGAGCGGGATCTCGGCCGCAATGTTCAGGCTGGGCGGCACCATGCAGCCGCAGGCGGGGCAGGGGTAGTGGGACAGCCGGGAGAACATCAGGCGCAGGCTGTTCAAAAGCTCGGTCATGGTGCCAAAGGTGGAACGCATTCCGGGCACGCCGGGCCGCTGGTGGAGGGCCAGTGCGGCGGGAACATAGCGGATCTCGTCCACCTGCGCCTTTTCGGCCTGGGTCATCCGGCGGCGGGTGTAGGTGGAAAGGGCCTCCAGATAACGGCGGGAGCCCTCGGCGTAGAGGACACCCAGCGCCAGCGAGGACTTGCCGGAGCCGGACACGCCCGCAATGCCGATGATCTTGTGGAGCGGCACATCTACGTCGATGTTCTTCAGGTTGTGCACCCGCGCGCCCCGCACCCGGATGGCGGCGGGGAGAGCGGAACTGGATTCGTGGTTCATCGTGTCTCCTTTCTCTGAATGGGGTCACAAAAGGCTCCCCCGCAGGGGAGCCGGAAAGATCATAAACCGAGGGGATCAAACCGCTGGTGTTCGAGCTGGTCGATCACCGCCTGCGCTTCCGGTGCAATGGGGGCGGGTACTGCGGCGGGGCGGCTGAGGTAGTAGCCCTGCAGCAGATCCACGCCCAGACCGATGACGGTGCGCAGCTGGGCCTCAGTCTCAATGCCCTCGGCGATGAGCTGCATACTGCGGGCGTGCGCGTAAGCCACAATGTTGGAGACGATCTGCTGCTTATCACGGTCGGTGTCGATCCCGCGCACAATGGAGATGTCGATCTTGATGTACCGGGGCGATAGCTCTAGCAGGTTCAGCTCGTTGCTGTAGCCGCTGCCGTAGTCATCCAGCGCAAAGGAGCCGGAGAAGCCCGGAACGTTCCGCTTCCGTTCCAGACATGCGCGGTCCAGATCCTCCTGTTCAGTGATCTCCACCACCAGCCGCTTGAGCAGCTCGGGGTAACGCTGGGCATATTCCTCTACATCCTCATTCGTCAGGCTGACATTGGCGATGGAGTTGATGAAGAGCAGGGCATCGCTTTGGAACAGGCCCTGTGCCTGCATACGCTGGAAGATCGCGCTGGAATGGAACACAGTGATCCGTTCGATCTCATACAGGCGGCCCGTCTCATGGGCCAGCTGCATGACCTGAGCGGGGGAGTGCAGGGTAGGCAGATCCACCCGCATGAGGGCCTCGTAGGCTGCGATCCGGCCGGTACGGGCAGAGCAGATGGGCTGGAAGTGGTAGGTCACCAGTTCCTCCCGCAGCAGGAGCTCAAAGTCTTGCTGGGTCTGAGCAGCGTATGCCTCCTGATGGTAGCTGCCGATATCAAAATCACACATGCGGCCCTTGTGGGAATGCTTGACCTGATACATGGCAAAGTCGGCATATTTTTTCAGGGTGAGCAGGTCGTGGCCGTCCGTGGGGTACCAGGCAATGCCGCCCGAGATGCTGATGTGCAGCTGCTTGCCGTTGGGCAGGATGGACACGCTGCGCTGCAGGGCGGCACTCAGCAGCTCCAGCTGGGCGCGGAGCTGTGCCTGATCCTGGTAGCCATAGAAGAAGATCAGGAATTCATCGCCCGAAAGGCGGGAGCAGATGGTGTTGGCGGGCGTGTTGGCCGCAAAGCACTGGCCGGTCTGGCGGATGTACTGGTCACCCCAGTCGTGGCCGTAGGTGTCGTTGATCTGCTTGAGGTTGTCCAAATCCATCATCAGCAGGGCGGCACAGCCCAGCTTTTCGGGCTGCTGGAACAGCGCGTCACAGGCGCGGTCAAAGGCACGGCGGCGGTACAGGCCGGTCAGGGTATCGTAATCGCGCTCGTGCTCAATGCGCTGCTGCTCCAGCACCGTGGTGGTCATATCCTCAGCCAGACCCACCTCGGAGGCGTTTTCGCCCAGGATATGGGTGACACGCAGGGTGATGTAGTGGGTGCTGCCGTCGGGCTGGGGGATGGCAAAGACCTTGTTGTTGGCCGGGGACAGGCGGTAGAACCACCGCTGCTCCAGTGTGCCCATCAGGGCGCGGAAAGCCTTTGGCGTGAGCGGATCAGGCTGCTCCTGTGCAAGGCCCAGCATGGAGAAGAAGTTATCAGTCACATAAACGCTGTCATCGCGCAGCTCATAGCCGCCCAGCTCCGCACTGGCCAATTTCATAATGCGCAAAAAGCGGGTGGAGGAGTCCAGCACGTCCTTGCTCAGCTGGGTAAAGGCAGAGGAAAACTGATCCAGCTCCCTGATGCCGGTGGTGGACAGATGCGGGATGGCGGAGGAATCCGCTTCGGCAGCGGCTACCTCAGCCGAGAGCTTGGCTACGGGCCGGGCCAGCCGCCTGCTGATCAGCCAGCTGCAAACAAAGCCAACGGCCAGCGTGATCAGAATGATGAAGGAGAGCAGCTGCTGCAGCCGCTGGGCAAAAGCAAAGAGCTGCGCCTCGGGAACAAAAGCCCACGAGAAGCCAGTGCTCGCCCGAGAAAGGGGCGTTCCGGCTGTAGAGGTTCAAGGGGGAGACCGAGGCAATGTAGAGTGCATCGCTGAAGAGGTAGCGGCGGGTCTGGGCACTGTGGAGGCGCAGCGTAAGGCTTTCGTCCGCAGAACCCGGCTGCCCGTCGCAGTGGGAACGGAGCACCGGACGCAGCTGCAGTTCAGAGGCAGAGAGCTCCTCCGTACCGGTCACGGCAAGGAAATAGGTGCCGTTGTTTTGCAGCTCAGAGCAGGGCAGGTTCTCCCACAGGTAGTCGGCCAGCAGCTCCACGCCGATCACGCCGTAAACGGTGCCGTCCGGCAGGATCAGGGGCTGGCTGTAGGCAATGGCCTCGTGGGTGTCTCCGGGCATCGGATAGGATCGTGAGGTCCAGTGGCCATAATCGGAGGCGGCAAGGCTGGCTCCGTCTTTATAGGCGGCCTGAAAAGGGGGATAAAGGAAGCCCTGGTTTCCCAGTGCCCGGTAACGGATGGTGGGGGACCAGCTGTTGTCCGTGGCAATGGAGAGGGACTGCACCAGCTGGGCCGGTGCCCGCACGAAGGTCAGGTCGGCGTTGCGCTGGGAGGGAGCGGCATCCGGGTCAAGATCCCGCAGGTAGATGGCGGGCAGCCGGCTGTCCTGCTTCTGCTTGTCCAGATCATGGGTGTTCAGGATAAGAAACACGCCGGTCACCGACTTGATGCGCAGGGTGCTGATGAGCTCCGGCGCGGCGGCTTCCAGCAGGGGATAGGCCGCGTCGCTGCTGCTGTCCAGCGTGCTCAGGCTGATCTCTCCCTCGTCCAGAAGCTGCTGGGTCAGGCCATTGATGGTATCGGAAAGGCTGGTCAGCTCCTGTGCATCGTGGAAGATGGACTGAAGATACCGGCTGCGGTTGTCCACCTGCATGGCAAGGATATCCTCGGCGTTCTGGTTCAGCTGGGGGCCAAGCCGGGTGGCGTGGGCGGCAAAGGTCAGCAGCAGGATCTCCACCGCCAGCACAGCCAGCAGGGAGAAAAGGATGGTGCCGAAGATAGAATGGCCCGTCTGAGGGGCCTTCTGTCTGTGCGGCTTGCGGTTCTGCATCTGAAGGGCTCTCCTTTTGTGGTTGTTCCAAGGGCATCTCAGCCCGCAAAGGCGCTGAGAGCGGCCAGGGTCTGGTCGTACCAGGCATCAAAATAGGCATCGGTCAGAAACTCGGCTTCGGCTTCCTCGGGGGTCTGCCCGGCAGCCAGCCGCTCCAGCACCGTGGCACGGTCGGCAGTGACACGGTCCTCCAGCGCGTACTGCAGGGTATTGCGGGCGCGCAGGGCATCCGGGAAGGCATGGGTGGTGTAGAGCTTGCTGCGATCGATGGCATCAATGGACAGGCTCAGCACCTTGTGGATACGCTCGGAGACCGTCAGGCCGCTGTTCTCAAGGGCGGATATGCTGTTGGCGGCATAGGTCACGGGCATATAGCCGGACTGCACCGAGAACTGCAGGTTGTTTTCCGGCTGGGTGAACCATTTCAGGAAGGCAACGCAGGCGCTGATCTCGTCCTCGGTGCCCGGGATGACTACCATGCCGGCCCCCTGCTGGACGGCCACCGGCTCACAGCCTGCAAAGCTGGGGCAGGGCAGCGCGGCCATCTCGATGCCGTGGCTCTCGGTGTCGCTGGTCAGCACCTGGGTGGGGAAGAAGGAAGCGCTGGAGGAGGAACCGACATAGGCCAGCAGGCTGCCGGTTTTGATATCGTCGCTGCGGAACTTGCCGCTGGCACTGCACCAGCCCTTGATGTAGGGGACATAGTAGTTATCCCACAGCTTGCGGAGGGTCGGCTTGTCAAAGTGCAGGGTCATCACGCCGTTCTCGGCATCAAAGATGGTCGTACCCAGTTCCTGTGCGCCGCAGAGCAGGTAATTGGTCAGCGCGTCGCGGCCATACAGGGCCTTGCCGTCGTTGGGCGCAGCCGTCTGGGCATCGGTCCAGTCGTAGTATTTGTGTGCGGCCTCGTTCAGCCCCTCCACGGTGGAAAGATCCGCATAGGTCACGCCTGTGGCCTCGGCAAAGGGGGCAAAATCGGTGGTGTTCAGGTAGAGCAGCTCGGTGGACTTTGCTATGGGAAAGACCTTGAGCTCCCCGTTGTTCATCAGGTCGCCCTCTTCGAGAAACCCGGCGATATAGGCAGACTTCTCTTTTTCGGTCAGGTAGGGGCTCAGGTCAACGGCAAGGCCCATCTGATCCAGCGTAAAGGCGGTGTCCGCATAGGAGGAGACGATGTTGGGCAGCTTCTCGGCACCCACCTTGCCCTCGGCGGCGGCCAGCACGCTGGTCTCCAGGTCGTTCACGCTGCCCTGACTGGAGCTTTCGACCCGGATGTTCTTCTCTTTGCCCACGGTGGAGTTGAACTGCTCCACCAGCTGGTTGAAGCATTCCAGCTGATCGCCGTTGTAGTAGGTCCAGATCGTGATGGTGGTGGGCAGCTTGCTTCGGCCGCAGGCAGTGCCGCCCAGCGCCACGGCGGCGCACAGCAGCAGACTGACGGCAGAACGAAGGATTCGTTTCATTACCTTATCTCTCCCATTCCGACAAAACGGCTCACGAAAAAACGGCGCGTCCTGTTGTTTCTGAAATGATACCAGACGAAAATATTGTAACACTTTTTCGGGGCGGGGGCTACTGATTTTTGAAAAAACACCCGAAAGCAGACGAAAAAAGAAAGAATCTCTGGCCAGCGCTTCCATTTTTCGTAAAGTCCGGATATAATACAAGCATAAAACATAAACGAAAAGAACGGGAGAGCTTATGGCACAGAAGAAGGACGAGGGCCTGAACGGCAACGAGAAGATCGAACAGGCAGTCTGCCAGTTACAGCAGGAGCCTACACAGGAGCAGCTGGCGCATACCCTGACCGTGATCCGGCGGCGGATGCGGGAAAACGGACAGGTCGTGGTGGCGGTGGAGCCGAACCCGGCCAGTGAGCAGATGCAGCTGCGGGCCCTCCGCACGGCCGATGGGGCCAGCTGGTGGTATGCCTTTACCAGCTTTGAAGAGGAGATGAAGGGCGCGGAAGCGGTGCAGTCCACCTTTCTGGTGGAGCTTGAAAAGCTGTTGGATGCCGCACTGCAGGTGCCGGAGATCAACGGCATTATCCTGAACCCCTGGAACCGCACCATCCAGCTGGACAAGACCCTGCTCCGGATCATCAAGGGATAAACACGAAAGGGCCCGCCTGCCGCATTTTGGTGCGCGCAGACGGGCCCTTTTTATATGGTAAAGGAAGAAGGAGAATGGCAGATCAGGCTGCGTCGGTGCGGTTCTTCTTGAGCAGGCTCAGGATCACGGCACCCACCACGCCGCCAGCGGCCAGAGCCACGCAGTAGAGCAGTGCATGATCGACCACGGGGAACACGAAGATGCCGCCGTGGGGAGCGCGCAGGGCGCAGCCAAAGGTCATGGAGAGGGCACCGGCCAGCGCGGCACCGGCCACACAGCTGGGCAGGACGCGCAGCGGGTCGGCGGCGGCGTAGGGGATGGCACCCTCGGTGACGAAGCACAGGCCCATGACGTAGTTCACGATGCCGTTGCGGCGCTCGTCGGCAGTCCACTTCTTGGGGCAGAAGGTGGTGGACAGGGCGATGGCGATGGGAGGAACCATGCCGCCCACCATGACAGCGGCCATCACCTCATAGTTGCCGGAGGCAAGGGCTGCCGTGCCAAAGACGTAAGCTGCTTTGTTGAACGGGCCGCCCATATCAATGCTCATCATACCGGCCACGATGGCACCCAGCAGCACCTTGGAGGTTCCGCCCATGGCGTTCAGGCAATCGGTCATGGCAGTGTTGATCATGCCCATGACCGGGTTGATGCCGCACATCACCGCGCCGAGGATGAGCATACCGCCCAGCGGGTAGATGAGCATGGGACGGATGCCGTTCAGGCTGGCAGGCAGCTTTTCGGTGATCTTTTTCAGCAGCTCGACGATATAGCCTGCAGCAAAACCGGCCAGCAGTGCAGCAAGGAAGCCGCCGGAAACACCGGTGGTCTCACCCGCTGCAATGCCTGCAAAGTTGGTGCCGTTCATGGCCAGCACACCGCCCACAAAACCGACCGCCAGACCCGGACGGTCCGCGATGGACATGGCGATGAAGGCAGACAGGATGGGCAGCATGTAACCGAAGGCTGCGCTGCCCACCGTCTTAAAGAAGGCAGCGACCGGGGTGTTCATGCCAAAGTTGGAGGGATCGATGGTGTAATCGTCCAGCAGGAACGCCAGTGCGATCATGATGCCGCCGCCCACCACGAAGGGCAGCATGTGGGAGACACCGTTCATCAGGTTCTTGTACAGAGTGCGGCCAAAGCTGTCCTTGCCGGAAGCATCCTCGGCGGCCTGTGCGCCGCCCTCGGCGTGGTAAACAGGCACCTCGCCGTGCACGATCTTCTTGATGAGCTCCTCCGGCTTGTGGATGCCATCGTCCACCCGGGTGAACAGCACCGGCTTGCCGTCGAAGCGGGCGGTCTCCACCTTCTTTTCTGCTGCCACGATGATGCCGTCGCAGTTTGCGATCTCTTCTCTGGTGAGGACGTTCTTTGCTCCATCCGAGCCATTGGTCTCCACCTTGGTGGGCAGACCCAGCTTGTCACCGGCCTTGGTCAGGGCTTCCGCTGCCATATAGGTGTGGGCGATGCCGTTGACGCAGGCGGTCACGGCCAGAATGCGGTAGCCGCTCTGGGGGATCTCCTGCTGGGTGAAGCTCTCCGCGCCGAACTGAGCCTCCTCCTGTGCATCGATGCAGTCAAGGAACTCTGCCGGGGTCTTTGCAGCCTTCAGCTTTTCTACAAAGTCCTCGTTCATCAGCATCTGCATCATACGGGCCAGCATGTCCACATGCAGGCTGCCGTTTTCCGGAGCCGCAATGGCAAACAGCAGGTCGGTGGTACCGTCGTCCTCGGCGTTGTACTGCACAGGGCTGCTCAGCCGCAGCGCCGCCAGACTGGGCCGGGTGACTACATTGGTCTTGGCGTGGGGCACCGTGATGCCGTTGTCCACATAGGTGGAGCCCTCCGCCTCACGGGCATAAAGGGCCTTTTTGTAGGCATCCTTGTCCGTGATGTTGCCATGGGTGGCCTGCAGCTCCACCAGACGGCTGATGATCTGCTCCTGATCGGTCAGAGCCTCATCCAGTGCGATGGACTGCGCGGTGAATAATTCCGTAATACGCATGATTTTTCTCCCTTCCTGTATAACTGCAACCCTCTCCGTCACAGAGGGTCAGATTTCCTTCATCAGTTCGTCGATTTTTTCTTTGGTGGCAAGGCCAAGGCTGAACG
>OGHD01001417.1_pt1 | contig 10040 bp, 7 predicted proteins | sample 1571341 | NCBI WGS metagenome assembly OGHD01 (sample SAMEA2582026, study PRJEB24529) | metagenome | biome: Human gut stool | place: China | collected 2011 | reverse complement strand
GGAACGCTGATAGGAGTCGTATGTTTCCTGTATGCGGTCTATCCCGACCCGTTTCCTGAACTCCTCGTTATGCTCCTTGAAAAGAGCCAGCAGGGTAAGCGGTTTCTGTCCGATACCCTTGACTGCGTTTTTGACCAGTTCAGCCGTGATGAACCCCAGGCTGTTTCTTATCCGCTCATAATGTCCGGCAATCTCACGTGTCAGGTCATCTATGGCACGGTTCACGGTAACGGCATTCTCGCTCCTTCCGTTGGCACGGCCTTTCTCCGGATTCCAGATGCCCGGATTGACAGAGACTTTGGTTCCTATCTGTGCCCATTCGGCATCAATGCTCACCTTGCACAATAGCTGGCACATTCCGTCCTTTCGCACTTTCGTGCGGTTAATATAAAACAGCACGGCAAAAGTGCTGCGTCGTTTGACATTCTGTTTTTCAGTATTCTTTTCCATATTCTTTCCATTTAAAAGGTTATTAAATGACGACAGAAAAACGCTCCGAGATTTTTCGGTTCAATGCCTTGGTGTCGGCGTCTATCTTCTCATCGGTCACTTTCGCGTAGATTTGTGTGGTCTCTATCTGACTATGGCCGAGCATCCTGCTGACCGTTTCAAGGGGGACCCCATGAGAGAGTGTGATTTCCGTTGCGTATGTATGCCGTCCTGCATGGAAGACCAACGGACGGTCAATGTGGCAGATTCGGGCAATCTCTTTCAAGTAGAGGTTCAGCGTGGAATTGCAATACATCGGCAGCAGCTTGTCACCGGGAGCTGTACCGCTATATTTCTTCAGAATCTGCAACGGTAAATCCAAAAGAGGAATCTCAAATTCTATCTTGGTTTTCTGCCTGGCACTCTTGATCCACCATATTCCATCTTCCGCAAGGCATAGATTGTCCTTTGTCAGCAGGCGCATATCTCCGTATGGAATGCCGGTAAAACAGGAAAAAAGGAACATGTCACGGACATGATAGAGGGTCTGCCTGTGAAGCGGGGTGGTCATAATCCTGTGCAACTCTTCTGCCGTGAGATATTTCTGTACGTGCTTCGGGCGCATCGGCTCGTAGCCCATGAACGGGCTGGCGGTAATAATACCGTCAGCAATGGCCTCTCCGACAATGTTTTTCAGTTGGACGGTCAGGTTGATGATTGTTCCGGGAGCGAGGTTACGTTCCGTCCGGAGATACAAATCATACTTGTCAATGAAAGAACGGTCCAACGCAGAAAACGGAATATCGGAGAGCTTGTATTGCGCCTGCAAGAATCTTTCGATATGGCTATAGGCATTGCTATAGGCTCTCAGGCTTCCTACCGTACGGTTTATCCCCACACGCTTTTCAAAGTTGCGGATGAACCGCCTGAAATATCCCAGAAGCGTTTCCTGCCCGCTTGCCATTCCAAGCAGTATGCCTTTCACCTCTTCGGCCGTCACACCGTCACGGACAGCCGACTGTTCCATATAGATATTCAATGCCATCGCACGTATCTCATCCAGCCGGTTGTTGATTTCCTTTGCCGCCACGCTTTTTCCGGAAGCGCGTCCCGAAGACCAGCGGGATTGCGGGACTTTTATCTTCACACTGAATGCCGCTTCGGAATATTTTCCGACATTCAACTTTGCCATTACGGGGCAATTCCCGTCGGCATCCGCCTCGCTCTTTTTCAGGTAGAACGACACCTTTACATTTGCCTGATTCATAACCAATTCCTTTGTTTGCAAAATTATTATATGCAGAGTAAATGAACGGCATGAAAAATGTAGCGGAACGTAGAATAAGACCCCTCGGCCTGCAAACAAAGCCTGTATTTTTTTCTGATACGGAAAAATATGACTAAGTTTGCGTCAGCAGACATGGAAAAAACAGCGTTCTTTGCGGTGGTAAACGGGGTTATCAATGAAAGACGAAAGCTTGTTTTTCAAGCCTCTTTTTTATCCCGAAAAGGCAACGGATAAGTAGTGATTTGTCCTCCTAACTCCACCTAAAACTTGCTAAAAGCCCCCTGCGGAAGAATGTGGTACAAAACGACATATCCCTTTTGCTATCAAACACTTTACATTATTTTCTCCAAAGTTATCCGTATGTGAGCGAGTTTTCGTATCTTTGTATCACTATGGATACCTATCAACTTATCACTGTTTTAGGGCCGACAGCATCCGGTAAAACAACATTTGCCGCTGCACTCGCTGCCCGACTGAACACGGAAATCATCAGCGCCGATTCCAGACAGATTTACCGTTCAATGGATATCGGGACTGGAAAGGACCTGGCCGACTATACAGTAAATGGAAAAACGATTCCTTACCACCTGATCGACATCTGCGATCCGGGATATAAATATAACGTATTCGAATACCAGCATGATTTCTTCCGAGCTTATGAAACAATCCGGAAAAAAGGGAAACTGCCGATTCTATGCGGTGGTACAGGTATGTACATTGAAGCCGTACTGAAAGGATATAGACTCTTGGATGTTCCCCAGAACCCTGGGCTGCGCGAGTCGTTGAAAGATAAATCGCTCCCGGAATTGGAGCAGATACTTGCCGGCTACAAGGTCCTCCATAATAAGACAGATGTGGATACCGCCCAACGGGCCATCCGGGCCATTGAAATCGAAGAGTATTATAAGAACGAAGCTCCGGATGTCAATGAATATGATCCAATCAACAGCCTGATCATCGGTATCGACATAGACCGGGAGCTACGACGCGAAAAGATCTCCCGCCGCTTGCGTGTCCGCCTGGACGAAGGGATGGTCAACGAGGTGCGGAAGATCATCGACTCGGGAGTTAAGCCGGAAGATCTGATCTACTACGGACTGGAATATAAATATCTTACTTTATATATAATAGGCAAACTGTCTTATGAAGATATGGTTTCCCAACTGGAGATCGCCATACACCAGTTTGCCAAACGGCAAATGACCTGGTTCAGAGGCATGGAGCGCCGGGGAAGCACCATCCATTGGATAGATACTACATTGCCGACAGAAGAAAAGATAGAGAAGACATTGGAGTTATTGAAATTATAAGAATATTTAGACTGACAAATCAGCATTTACAATTCAAATCTACCCAATTTTGAAACAAAACAATCATATTATGATAACAGTTAATGATTTAAAGAATAGAGACAATTTCTTTCTGATGGCAGGTCCCTGCGCAATCGAAGGAGAAGATATGGCATTGCGTATTGCAGAGAAAGTAGTCGGTATCACGAATAAGCTGAATATCCCATATATATTCAAAGGATCATACCGGAAAGCCAACCGTTCTCGGCTGGATTCTTTCACAGGCATTGGCGATGAGAAAGCACTGAAAATACTCCGCAGGGTAGGCGACACGTTCGGTATTCCGACTGTAACCGATATTCACGAAACAGCTGAAGCTGCAATGGCTGCCGAGTATGTGGATATCCTGCAAATCCCTGCTTTCCTCTGCCGGCAGACGGACCTGCTGGTAGCTGCTGCCAAGACAAGGAAAATTGTCAATATCAAAAAAGGACAGTTCCTCTCGCCGGGAGCCATGCAATTTGCCGTACAAAAAGTAGCCGATGCCGGAAATGACAACGTCATGATTACGGAAAGAGGCACTACATTCGGATATACGGACCTGGTTGTCGATTATCGGGGTATTCCTCAAATGCAGCAGTTCGGCTATCCCGTTATCATGGACGTTACCCACTCCTTGCAACAACCCAACCAAACTTCAGGTGTGACAGGAGGACTCCCTACCCTGATCGAAACGATAGCCAAAGCAGCCATTGCCGTCGGAGCTGACGGATTATTCATCGAAACCCATCCGGAACCCTCTAAAGCCAAATCAGACGGTGCGAACATGCTGCAACTCGACTTACTGGAAGGACTGCTGACAAAGTTGGTTCGAATACGGGAAGCGGTTGGAAATTGAAATGGGAAAGTCGAGAATTGAAAATTATAATACAAAAAATGGATAATTGAAAAACAGGAACCTTAACGGGCTCTTCCACTTTTCAATTATCCATTTTCAATTCTCAATTTATTCTGCTATCCCATCTTACTTATTTTTTTGAGCTTGTCCTCGTCTATCAACTTGATCTTTCGACCGTCGATTGCAATAATACGCTCAGCTACAAATGTAGACAATGTACGGATTGCATTAGATGTCGTCATATTCGAAAGATTAGCCAAATCTTCTCGAGAAAGATAGATACTCAATGTCGCTCCATCTTCCTCCAAACCATAACTGTCTTTCAGGAATAACAAAGATTCCGCCAAACGACCCCGGATATGTTTCTGAGTAAGGTTGACTGTACGTTCGTCAGCAATTCCTAAATCGAGAGAAAGCTGGCGGATAAAAAACATGGCAAGGTTCGCATTCCCCATTAAAAGATCCGTAACGATAGTCATCGGAATCAGACATACCGTCGAAGCTTCAAAAGCGGATGCATTCGTCAGGTAATTTTCCTGAGCAAAGTTTGCCCGGTAGCCAAAGTACTGCACCGGTTTAATCATTCGAATGATCTGGCTTCGTCCGCCAACACCTTCTTTAAAGATTTTAACCTTGCCTTTTAATAAGCACATCATGTCTCTCGGTTCGTCGCCCTCGCAATATATCAACTCATTACGTTTGAAATGCTGGATCGTCGAATTATTACGGAGAACATCCCGCTCCTTTTCGGTCAGGACTCTCCACACTTCTGCCAAACTGGCCGATAGATCGACCTCTTCTTTTTGTTGTTTAACCACGACTGCTATATAACATACTTATGAAGCACAAATGTAATACTTTTCTTTTAAAAGCAGAATAAGTTTAATACGATAAATGAATAAAAATTCGATTTTATTCGTTACGTTTGTAAAGAAAGAGACGATAATTTGTTGAAAAAGTATTTTTATATTATCATTCTGCTTTTTACCGCAGTAAATGCCTTAGCTGACCCTGATGGTAGTTATGGGAACCTTTTATTGCTGGGTCGGTCCCCCAAAACGGTATCATCCCAGCAAGGGGACTCTATTATGAGGAAGGTAATCGAGCAGGCCGACAAATACAAAACAGTCGTCTCACGGTACGAGGCCGAAATCTATATCAAAGGCAAGACGGAAATACTCAAACAAAACATTCTAATGCGTTTCGCCCATCATCTTTTTCCGGTAGACAGGAAGAACAAGGATATGATCTTCGAGATGGTCAGCCACTCCAAGTTCAACGCTCCGAACAACTACCTGCACAGCTTCGAAGCGATAAACGGAAACAGTATCCCCAACGGCGCAAAACAGCAGGAAGTCTTGACATTTCTGAACCTGAACGTCTATTCGCCAACCATCTACAACGAAGGGATCATCATGCCAGTAGCTCATGAAGCATTCAAATACTACAACTTCAACCTGGAAAGCATCGAAACGACCGGCAATCTGAAAATCTACCAGATACGCTTCATGCCAAAGCTATGGAGCCAAAAACTCATTTGCGGAGATCTGTACATCACCGACAAAGACTGGCACATTGACAAGATCGACTTAAACGGGCGTTTCTCCTTTGCCGAATTCAACCTGGTCATGACATTCGGACGGGATTACCGCCATTTCATCCTGCCACAAAAGGCAGACCTATTTCTCCGGTATCATGTGCTGGGAAATGCCATCGCCAGCTACTATCATACTTCATTCAAATACGAAGCCGTTGAATGGGTTGAAGAAGACTATGAAGACAAAAAACACCACTCCCTCGACTTGACCGGATATTACCAGTTATCATCTGATACGATCCCAATCATCAGCGACAGCAGCTACTGGAAAAACAAAAGAGACATCCCACTGACCCAGGAAGAAGAAACAAAATACGAAAAAACAAGCATCAGAACAACCCAAGCCAACGACACAAGCAACATTCGGAAATACCTGAAAATAACAGAACGCCTGACCAACACCATCAATCTGGATTATAAAACGACCCGTCTGAAATACTCCGGCATCCTGAATCCTTTCCAGTTGGGCTATTCCGGACGAAACGGTATTACTTACAGGCAACAGCTCCGCTTCAGCAAGACCTTCAAGAAAGACCGCCAACTGCGTTTCCGGCCTGAGGTCGGTTTTGTATTCAAACGAAAAGAGTTGTTCTTCAAATTCGAGGGAGATTGGGAATATCTTCCTGAGAAACAAGGAGCCCTGAGCCTCAGTCTCGGAAACACCAACCAAGGATATTCTTCCAAGATCATGAACGAAATTAACGAACAGCTGAAAGACTCCACTTTCAACTTCGAAAACCTGGATTTGGAATACTTCAAGCACTATTACATAGAGCTCAAGAATCAGATCGAGTTGTTCAACGGTTTCCAAATGACCACCGGCATCTCTTACCACCGCCGCATACCAACCCGGAAAAGCGCGATAGATCCGGGAGACGGTGTCACGGAGATCATCAACGAAAACTATCACGATTTCATCCCCACGATCGGCTTTTCCTATACTCCCAGACAATACTACTGGATGGACGGTTACCGTAAAGAGTACCTCTACTCCTACTACCCGACCATCTCCATCGAGTTCGGGCGGGCCATACCAGGCGTATGGAAAAGCAGCGGTAATTACGGACGTGTGGAGGCCGATATCCACCAAAGCATTTACCTGGGCCTGTCACGCCGGTTCAACTACCATATCAGCGGAGGGCTTTATACTGCCCAGAAGTCAACCTACTTTGCCGACTACCGGTATTTCACACGGCACAACTTCCCCGAATCATGGGGAGGAGACGATTTCGGAGGTGTCTTCCACCAGCTAGGAAGCGTATGGTTCAACGCATCCGACAAATATGTCCAAGCACATGCCATGTACGAAAGTCCATTCATGCTCTTTCAGCTATTCAAACCAGAAGCAACCAAGCACATCATCTCCGAACGTTTTTACCTCAGTCAGCTATGGATGCCAGTCAAACCCAGCTACACTGAAATCGGATACGGTTTCGGTAACCATATCTTCAACGTCGCCGCCTTCGTCGGGTTCGATAAATTGAAATATGACGGGATCGGATTCAAGTTCGCGTTCGAACTCTTCCAGTAAGTTCAGAACTGTGGACGGACAATCATAATACCACAATTGCGTTTGATACCCTGCACGTATTCCTGCAAAGGTTCTTCGTTCACGATCACCCGCTTCTGGACGGTCGAGGCATGGATAAAAGTAAGCATATCCCTTTCCCGGCAGACAATACCGACGTGCGAGATATCCAGCCCTTTCACAGTCGTGACAAAACAGACGATATCGCCATTCCTGATTTGGCCGGCATACGCATTGATTTCATCCTGCGGAATATAATAATGCGGGCGGGCACTAATTTCTTTTTCCTTAGCCGCCATTACTGCGATACGTCCTGGATTTCCTTTCAACTGCTTGTAACTATCTGGATGTGTAGACATAAAGGACAGGTCAAGCTTAAGCGACTGCCCACCGATCTCTTTCGTAACATCCTTCAGATACCCTCTCTTTTCGTTTTCATATATCCAGTCAGCCGTATAATGGAGACGATCCGTATAATCGAGTGTCGCACAGCCGGAATTCCGGTAACGCATATCTTTCAAAACAGAAACATACCCATCATAAGCAAGACGATGCTTGACAGACCAGGCCAAAGCAGCCGTATTCTCTACCAAAGTCATACAATCCAAGCCATGCAGGTTTATCACCAATGTTTCAGGCTCTTCCTCCAACGTCCCTGCTACATAAGGAGTTCCCAAGAAAAAACGGGCGGTCTCTACCATCAGGTCACCTGTCGGCAAAGCCGCTTTCTCCTTCACTGCCGTACAATAGCGTTCGTAAATAGCCTTATCCCTCTGAGCTTTCCCAGGTAGGGAAAGAAAAGCAAAAAAGAACAAACAAAATAGCGTCCGTTTCATCTCTTGATCCAATTTCAATCCTTTTTTGTCACTAACAGGTCTTCCAGCTTCACCAGTTCATCACGAAACTGAGCTGCTTCGATAAAGTCCAGCTTCTTGGCCGCCTCCATCATCTGCTTCTTCGTCCGTTCGATCGCTTTCTCAAGCTGTTTGCGATTCATATACTGAACTACCGGGTCTGCAACCAAGCTGGGTTCCGGTTCCACATAAGCATACGGTTCGCCTGTAACCGGTTGTTGTTTCTCCGCAACCAGGGAAACGCTGTTTTTGATAACCTGCTTAGGCGTAATGCCATGTTTCTCATTATAAGCGAGCTGTTTTTCACGCCTACGGGCTGTTTCGTCCATTGTCAGGCGCATACTGTCCGTTATCTTGTCAGCATAGAATATCACCTTCCCATTCACATTTCGGGCAGCACGTCCAGCCGTCTGCGTCAGCGAACGATGCGAGCGCAGGAAACCTTCCTTATCGGCATCCAAGATAGCGACCAAAGAGACTTCCGGCAAATCAAGTCCTTCACGCAGCAAGTTGACGCCGATCAGCACGTCGAACAACCCTTTCCGCAAATCATCCATGATCTGAATGCGTTCCAACGTATCGACATCGCTATGGATATAGTTGCAGCGGATTCCCATGCGCGTCAGATAAGCAGTCAGTTCCTCCGCCATACGCTTCGTCAATGTCGTCACCAAAACACGTTCGTCCACAGCAGCACGTTGTGTGATCTCCTCCATCAGATCGTCGATCTGGTTCAACGTCGGACGCACCTCGATAACCGGATCGAGCAAGCCTGTCGGACGGATCACTTGGTCCACCACGATCCCTTCGCTCTTTTCCAGTTCATAGTCGGCCGGTGTCGCACTCACGTAAATCGCCAACGGAGTCAGCGACTCGAACTCATCGAACGTCAACGGACGGTTATCCATCGCTGCCGGCAGACGGAAACCATAATCCACCAGATTCTTCTTACGGGAATAATCGCCTCCGTACACCGCCCGTATCTGCGGGATCGTCACGTGGCTCTCGTCAACCACCAACAGAAAGTCTTTCGGGAAATAATCGAGCAAACAGAAAGGCCGTTCACCCGCCTGGCGACCGTCAAAATAGCGGGAATAGTTCTCGATACCGGAGCAATGCCCCAGCTCGCGTATCATTTCCAGATCAAACGTGACACGCTCGTACAAACGTTTCGCCTCGTAAGGCTTGCCGATTTCCCGCAAGAAATTCACCTGCGTCCCCAGATCCACATCGATCTGCCCGATAGCGGTATTGATACGTTCCTGGGTGGTCACGAAAAGGTTGGTCGGATAAATGTTCAGTTCATCCTGCTCGTCTATCTCCTGCCCGGTATGCGGGTCGAACGAAGAAATGCGATCCACCTCATCGTCCCAGAACTCAATACGGTAGGCTGCCCCATCAAAAGTTTCGATAGCCGGAAAGATATCGACCGTATCCCCGTTTACACGAAAGCAGCCCCTGTTGAACTCTATCTTATTATTGACATAAAGGGCATCCACGAAACGGCGTAGCAGTTTATCCCTGTCTATCCGCATCCCCTTCTCCAGATGCACCACTTTCTCAGCAAAGGCTGTCGGGTCCGCCATACCATACAGGCAGGAGACAGACGAAACGACAATAACATCCTTCCGCCCCGACAACAGTGAAGCGGTTGCACGCAGACGTAGTTTATCGATCTCGTCGTTGATCTGCAAATCCTTTTCTATGTAGGTGTCCGTCGTCGGCAGGTAAGCCTCCGGCTGGTAATAGTCATAATAAGAGACGAAATACTCGACGGCATTGTTCGGGAAAAACTCTTTCATCTCGCCGTAGAGCTGAGCCGCCAGGGTTTTGTTTGGCGCCAGCACCATCGTCGGCCGCTGCAGGTCGGCAATCACGTTGGCGATGGTAAAGGTTTTACCGGAGCCGGTAACCCCCAGTAGCGTCTGATGCGCAAGCCCATCCTCCAGCCCCTCTTCCAGGCGGCGGATGGCTTCCGGTTGGTCTCCGGAGGGGCGAAAGGCGGAATGCAGTACAAACGATTTACTCATCAATCAGAACCTGAAAAAAGAATTAGCGGCCGGTGTTTAATTCTACCCCCCGGGCCGTTTTTTGCCAATAAATTATACTGGATATTTAAACAGTGCGTACTTATGATAACGCCACAAAAGGGTCCTA
>OGHD01001415.1_pt1 | contig 10056 bp, 5 predicted proteins | sample 1571341 | NCBI WGS metagenome assembly OGHD01 (sample SAMEA2582026, study PRJEB24529) | metagenome | biome: Human gut stool | place: China | collected 2011 | reverse complement strand
CTAATTCTGTCTCCAACACCTGCGCAGCAGAAACAGCTCTCAATACAGCACTTTTTGCCACGCTTGGATGAATACTCTCCTGTCCGTCCAACGCAAGTAATGCATATTGCTGAGATAATGTAAGATCTTTCATACCTGCTTTCCTCCTATTTCCTGATCGCCATTTTTGTTTTCTACTTACCACTTACTACTTACTACTTACTACTTACTACTTACTACTTACTACTTAGAAAATATCATACAGTACGCAAACTGTCAAGTTGTTACTATTACTTCTACTGACTTTACCTATTAACACAATAATTCAAGAATGCCAAACTGACCTTTAAGACATTTTCAAGTCTTCAACTATTGAAACGTACACCATATAATGCTATCATTAATAATTGACGCTTTAAATTAAGTTTTCGTAATAACAGGAGAATATATGAACCAAAAAACAGCTTCTGCCCCTGCAGCAGAGAACAAAATGGGAACCATGCCAATCGGCAGACTCTTGTTCAACATGTCCTTACCGATGATGGTTTCCATGCTAGTGCAGGCACTTTATAATATTGTAGACAGCATCTTTGTAGCAAAACTGTCAGAGAATGCTCTTACCGCAGTCTCTCTCGCCTTCCCGTTACAGATGCTGCTCATTGCAGTTGCAACCGGTACCGGCGTCGGTATGAATGCACTCCTTTCCAGAGCACTCGGAGCAAAGCAAAATGATGAGGCAAACAAAATTGCATCTAACGCTGCATTTCTTTATATCATAAGCTATATCGTATTTCTTATTCTTGGCTTTACCGTAGTAAAACCTTTCTATGCAAGCCAGATTGGAAATGCAGATGTTGAGATCATGGAAATGGGAATCGATTATCTGAGCACTGTTATGATCTTCTCTATGGGACTGCTGGCACAGATTTGCTTTGAACGACTGCTCACTTCCACCGGAAGAACGATTTTCAGTATGACTTCCCAGTTGTGTGGTGCGATCACGAATATCATTCTTGACCCGATCCTGATCTTTGGTCTGATCGGCTTCCCTAAGATGGGCGTTACCGGTGCTGCCTTAGCTACAGTTATCGGACAGTGTGTAGGCGCACTTGTCGCATTTATCTGTAACCATAAATTTAACCCTGATGTGAAACTTCAGTTCCGTGGTTTCCGTCCGGACGGAAGAATTATCAGAACAATTTATGCAATCGGTATTCCATCTATTATCATGCAGTCGATTGGTTCTGTTATGACATACTCCATGAACCGTATCCTGATCACATTTTCATCTACTGCAACTGCCGTATTCGGAGTGTATTTCAAACTGCAGAGCTTTTTCTTCATGCCTGTCTTCGGTTTGAATAACGGTATCACTCCGATCATTGCATTCAACTACGGTGCGCAGAATAGAAAACGTATGGTCAAGACGATCAAGCTCAGTATGGCAACAGCATTTTGTATTATGCTCTTCGGATTTCTTTGCTTTGAATTCGTTCCACAGGTACTTCTCGGAATGTTCAACGCATCTGCTGATATGCTTACGATTGGAGTCCCTGCGCTTCGTATCATCGGTATCCATTACTTACTTGCATGGTTCGGCATCATCTGCGGTACTGTATTCCAGGCGCTTGGAAAGGCCGTGTTCAGTATGATCGTATCCATCATGCGTCAGCTTGTAGTACTGATTCCGGCTGCATATGTACTGGCAAAATTTGGTGGGCTTCATGCAGTATGGTGGGCTTTCCTGACTGCTGAGATCATGTCACTGATTGTCTCACTTATCTTTCTGTTCAGGACTAATCGGACGATTATTTCCAAGATCCCGGATGGAAGTGATATTCTATAAAGGGAAAAAGTTATGAAATTTAAGAAAAAATTATGGATCTCTTTAATCCTGTTCATCCTGTTTGGCACTGTCTTTTCAGGTTGGATCTTTCATCAAAATACGACCCGTGAATATTTAGTTTTTGACAATACAACCCAGCTTGTAACAACCGAACGATTCGAAGATAATATTCGAATTGAAGATGTCATTCTTCCGGATTCTTTTCAGAATCAACAATCCATTTTGTTCAAGACAACCCATACCCGGGCTGAGGTATTGCTTGATGGAGAGAAAATCTATGAATTTGGAAATGATACTGACACATTAAGATTCATGAAGTCTCCCGGCCCTTGCTGGCATATTGTTGATCTTCCCAAAAATAGTGATGGAAAACACTTGCAAGTCAGGATTATTCCTGTATATTCAGACTACTACGGAAATTCTTTCCATCTTTTTGGAGGGACAAAAGGAGACTGTACCCTGAAGATCCTGAGCAACAGTCTCTGTTCATTGGTTCTAAGCTGCGAAATCTTATCGTTAGGAATCATCTGCCTGATTTTATGCTTTTCTATAATGAGGAAAAATGATAAATATTCGTCAGATGAATCCTACATGATTTTCCTGAACCTTGGTGTTTTTTCTCTTTTGATCACACTTTGGACTCTAAAGCAATGTGGTTTTCTGCAGTTTTTAATTCCAGATTCAAGAGCACTTTATTTTATAGACTACTTTACTTTTTTCCTGTTTCCAGTACCTTTTAACTTTATTCTGTATGATATCTGTAAAAGCAAATATCGTAAAGGAGCTGTACACCTGTCCATTCTCTATCTGTGCAATATGGCAGCGGCAGTATTGCTTCAATGTGCAGGAATCATCGATATCTTCCGCATTCTTCCGATAACTCATCTGATCATGCTAGTGAATGTAATTTATACAGTAACATTGATTCGTTATGAATCTATAAAATTACAAAATGAAGCTGCCAGACATTTTAAATATCCAATGTATCTGGTCATGGCATTGGGTGCTGCAGAACTTATTGCTTACTATATCCGGCATTTTCAACAAACCTCCATCTTCCTTCCATTGGGAACGATGCTATTCATCCTTTTGCTGGTCTGGATCCAGGTATCACGTTTTTATGATCAATATCTCCAGAAACAAAAGCTTGTTTACCTACAGAAACTTGCGAACACGGATCTGCTTACAGATACTATGAATCGAAATGCCTATGAAAAGAAAGTGAATCGTCTTAACGAACAGAAAAACGAACTTCACACTACCGGTTTTATTCTTTTTGACCTGGATAATCTGAAAATAATTAATGACCGGTTTGGACATGAGAAAGGCGATGAAGCTCTGCAGTTATGCTCTCAGTGCATTAAGCAATTCTTTCCTGAAAAAGAAAATCTTTTCCGCATTGGTGGAGATGAATTTGCATATTTCTACAATAAGAATAAGGAAAATAATATCGAAGACAGAATTGCTCAATTAAATCAAACTTTAGAAGCAACAGCGCATACATTTAACTATCCATTAAGTATTTCCTCCGGATATGCCTGTTTTCTTCCGGAAATGGATAGTACTTTTAAAGACCTTGCAAAACGAAGTGATCTCATGCTGTACCGCATAAAACGAAAACGGAAACTTGCATATGCAGGCAATTCAGAACTTCTGACTGCCAACACGCTTATTAATACAGGAACATCTGCCGAGGAAAAGCAGCAGGAAGAAATCTTCAGCCACACAGAAAATTATCAGGATCTTTCGCTCAAAGAATTATGTAATATCATCAATCTGCTCAGCCCAAGCACAGATGGTTTCCTGTATATGCTGGATTTCAGAACCGACTTTTTCTATATTGCTCCACAAGCCTTAGATCGTTTCTGTCTGCCTGGAAATGAATTCCATAATATGACAAAAGAACTTAAAGAATTCGTATACAAAGAGGATTATCCGCTTCTGAAAGCAGAACTGGATGATCTGCTCAACACAGACCGGAACACACACAATATGGATTACCGCTGGCTGGATCTTAACAGGGAACCCGTCTGGATCAACTGCCGTGGCTATATCATACGTGGCGATCAGCAAGAGCCGATCTACCTGATCGGATGTATCAATGAAATTGGTAACCGGCAGAAAGCTGATAATATTACCGGACTTCTCGGAGAGACTTCTTTGGAAAAATATTTCAAAGATTCGGTTTCTACACTTAATAAAGGCTTCTTGATTCATGTCGGAATTGACGGTTTTAAAATGATCAATGAAAACTATGGATGGGATTACGGAGACTACGTTCTTCGAGAAACAGCGTCCTGCATCTTATCCTGTATCTCGGATAGCCAAAAGGTCTACAAGATCGCATCAGATGAATTTATTATATTAGATACAACATCCTCTGATATGACAACAGCATCTAACCTTTATGACCACATATGCAAGCATATTAATCAGTTTATTGAAGAAAACAACTTTGCTGCGGTATTTACTATTTCTGCCGGTATCCTTCCGCTTCCGGATCTGTCACAGACCGGTTATGCAGAACTTATAAAGCGAACTGACTTTTCGCTGACCATGGCTAAGCAGCATGGAAGAAACTGCTGTTATATATTCCAGGAAGAAGAGTACCAGAATTTCTTACGTATCCGCGAGATCACAAATGAGCTTCATTCAGCAGTAAATCATAGTTTCCGTGGATTCTCAATAATCTTCCAGCCAGTCATGGATATCCGACAGGATAAACTGACCGGAGCAGAGGTGCTGATACGCTTTGCTTCTAAAAAATTTGGACCGATCTCACCTGCTGAGTTCATACCACTTTTAGAGACAAGCGGACTGATTATTCCAACCGGACGCTGGTTCATGCGAGAAGCAATAACTGCCTGCCGGAAAATCCGGATGCAAATTCCTGATTTCAAAGTTAATATTAATGTATCCCAGGTGCAAATCACAAAATCAGATGTTATTACAGACCTTATCAGCGAGATGAACGCTTCTGGCCTTCCACCTGCTGCAATTGCAATCGAACTGACAGAAAGTATTCTGCTCGAAAAAAATGAAAAGGCGCAAAACTTCCTGAAAGAATTAAAACAGGCCGGCTTGCAGTTAGCATTGGATGACTTTGGAACCGGTTATTCCAACTTTCATTATCTGAGTGAACTTCATCCTGATATTGTTAAGATTGATCGTGGTTTTACTTCCAAGGCAATCACGGACAAAAAGAAATATTATCTGTTAAATCAGTTTAGTAACATGATTCATAATCTCGGTCTAAAACTTTGTATTGAAGGTATTGAGACAGAAGACGAATTACAGAAGATGAAACTTCTGAAACCGGATTACTGCCAGGGATTCTACTGGGGACAGCCGTGTTCTTATGATGAGTTCAGGAAATATTTTGTGGATGTGAAAAGATAATTACATCATTAAAAAAGAGAAGCCAATTCCCAATCATTTGGGAAATAGCTTCTCTTTTTTCACTATTAAAATTGCCCCGGTATTCTGTATCCGGACATCTCTCCTAGAATTTTCCGCCACCGCCTCCGGCAGTGCTTCCGGAAGATGTTGTATGCGTACTGCTTCCGCCGCCACCACTGGAAGAATCATTTTTCTCTTTTTTCGTTTTTGTCATTGTATTATACAGGAATATATCTCTGCTCTCAGTAAGATTCATACTTCCAACTTTCACATAATTATTAGCTGCTGCCTGGAAACGTACTGTTTTCAGCTTTGATTTCATAGTGCCAACAACAATCAATGAAAGGACGATACCAGCTACTAATGAAATCGGAATCCAGATCCATGACATTGGTTTTTGTGGTTCATTATCGATATCATAAGGTTCTCCAGTTTTTGCCTGCGTAATAAAATCATCACACTCGTCAGCAAATGTATCAAATGCTGCCGCAAAATCACCATCAGACAAATCACCCGTCATCTCTTCTCCTATGTACTGGATACCTGCATCCGTAAATGCTGTAATAGCATATCCGTAGGTTGCCATATACCAATCATGATCTTCCATGCTGATCAGAAGTATTGTTCCATCCTTGTCCGGTCCATAACCATAATTATGAGACTCGTAGAATCGTTCCGCATAATCAGATACCGTCAGTCCATCCAGTATATCGGTTGTGACAACCGTCACATCTACCTTCTGTCGCGTACTGATCTCATCCAACTTACTGGTTAACAGCTCCCTCTCATCTGTAGACAGAAGCTCCGCATTGTCGATGACACGAGGATATTCATTCGCGAATCCTTCTGTTTCCTCCGCAAAAGCCGGAACTGCAAGGCCTAGACAGAGGATGAGGATCGTCATAAACGATAAAATTCTTTTCTTCATTTCCCCACCTCCCTAAAACAGCCCGATCAGGTGCAAAAGCCATGCAGCACCATACGTTACAACTGAGAATACAGCTGCCAGCATCACTGTCCAGCGTGCTGCTGCACCTTTATCTACCGGCAGATCACCGACAAACTTTCCTGTCTGTCCATTCATTGCAAAGGTGTATTTATTTCCGTTCCATGTCGTATTCAGAAGCCATACCGGATACAGTGCATACTTTGCTTTTCCGCCATGAAATTGTACACTGCTATTGTCTGTTGTTACTGTAGCATAACCTTTTACTGTCTCAGCAAAAGCTTCCTCTGTAGAATGTTTTACACGTTTATTGGCACGTTCAATACTTTGTTCGGCAGTTACATCATACTTATCTGCCAGATATCCTGCAAGATAAGCAGTCTGGAAATCCACCGCACCTGAAATATTGAATGGCTCGATAGATTCCATCAGATCGTCTGCCATCTTTGTGGATCCATCTACCGGAACATTCTCAAAACCAATACTTCCACCCCGGTGAACCATAAAATGACTTGTCTCAGTATAATCATAATCACTGTCGCTCCACATTCGCACCTTTGTTGCCCGATAGCGGACTGTGGCATCTACATTTGTATCAAAAAGCCAGAATGGAACGTAAATACCTTTGATCTCATCAATATGATTCTGATCCTTGAAAATCTTTGGCAGAAGACGTTTTCCGGTCAGATGCTTCTTCAATCCTTCTTTTGCTGCCTTTTTATCTAATTTGAACGGAATCACCAGATCCGGTTTTAATGCTCCCGAAAATTGTCCCATCATTACGATCGGATTATCACAGAATGGGCAGGTTGTTGCTGCCATGTTGGCATCTCCGACAATCTCGCCTCCACAGGACTTACACACATACGTGCGTAAACCATCTGTTTCACCTTCCTGCCACTCACTGCCTGCGGAAGTATCCCACTCCATATCATCTGCCTGTTCATTCTGCAGCTCTGCATCATAACCTTTGAGTTCATCCATCTCGAACTCAGTATCACAGTACGGACACTTCATCTTCTGAATCTTACTGTCAAAGGCGATTGCACCGCCACAGCAAGGACATTTATATTCCTGCAAGCCTGCCATAACTCCTTCTCCTTTCTTTCGTGCCGGGTTTCCGGCAGTTATTTTCTAACCGCTGGTCATCCGTTACTGTCTGTCGTTCTCGTCAAAGATATCTCCACACTCCGGACAGAATCTTGGCGGATTCTTCGGATCTTCCGGTTCCCATCCGCACTTATCACAACGGTAAAGCGGTGCACCTGCCGGCTTCTTTGCTCCACAGTTCGTACAGAATTTGCCTTTGTTTACTGCGCCACAGGACCATGTCCCGCCTTCGTCCTCTGCCGGTCTCTTAGAACCGCATTCTGGACAGAAGTTGCCTGTCACCGTAGCTCCGCAAGAGCATTTCCATGCGCCCGGTGCCGGTTTCGGTTCCGGTTTCTTTGCTCCACAGTTTGGACAGAAATTACCTGTTACTGTGGTGCCACATGCACATTTCCATCCATCTGCTGCTGGACTTACCTGCGGTGCCGGCTGCTGCTGTGCTGCCTGCTGAGCCTGCTGTTGCTGTCCCATAGCGAAAAGATTCTGTGCATTCATTCCACCACCTGCAGCGTTCATTGCCATACCCATGCCCATGAATCCTGTCATAGCTCCTGCCTCGTTGCCTGCTGCGGTCTTCATCGCATCTGCCTGAGCACCGACAAGTGTAGCTGCTGCCATTGTAGGGTCACGCATGATAGCTGTACGCTGTGCCTGTTTGATCAGTTCTGCATCCTCGTCCGGAAGAATAACTGATCCAAGAGCAATACTGACAACCTTCAGTCCACGAAGAGCTCCCCATTTCTCTGAAAGTGCAGTATTCATGGCATTTTCAAGATCTGTATTGTGTGTTACGATCTGATTTGGACGAAGTTCCATCTCTGACAGACGGCCAAATGCCGGCTGCAGGGCTGAGATAAATTCTGTCTTAAGAGTACTGTCAAGTTCTTCACGAGAATATTCCTGTTCTACATTTCCACATACATTTGAATAGAACAACAGTGGATCAACAATCTTATAAGAATATACACCTGAACAACGGATTGATACGTCAATATCCAATCCAATCTTGGAGTCTACTACACGGAACGGAATCGGATTCGCTGTACCAAAACGGTTTTCCAGAATTTCCTTTGTATTAAAGTAATAAATTCTCTGATCCTTACCTGTATCTCCGCCATAAGTAAAACGCTTGGCTACGGTTTTAAATGTCTCTTTAATGCTCTCACCGAGATTGCCCGAGAAAATGGATGGTTCTGTTGAGGTATCATATGTAAATTCACCAGGCTCTGCACAAACTTCTACAACCTTGCCCTGTTCTACAATGATCATACACTGTCCATCAGCCACAGCAATACCGGAACCGTTAGAAATGATATTGTCATTTCCTTTTGTATTAGAAGAACGACCTGTCGTTCTCTTCTGACCCTTTGTAACAAGCACTTCTTTCGGCATAGATTCGCAATAGAAAAACTCCTTCCATTGATCCGCTAATGTTCCACCAAGTGCACCCATACCTGCTTTAATAAGTCCCATATGAACTCCTCCTTTTCCGACTTAGAATCTGTCTGTCCTCAAAAAATAGATTAGCTGCTTTTTTTACACAAAAAGCAGCTAGTCTATTTTCCAGACTAACTGCTCCTGTTGAATTCTTTTATTATTTTTGTTCTGTCTCTGATATCTCCAATTTCTTCTTCTGAAATTCCATATTAGACAGTAAAATGTTCATTGCAAAACCTACAAGCAAAGCCCATCCGGAACCTTTGAATGCAAGCACTGCTGCCATTACTCCGGCAATACTTTTATCTGTACTCGTCTTACAATAATCCATACCGATTCTTGCACATACATATGCCTGGAATAACAAAGTAATCGCAGAACCCACGCCCATGATTGGTTTCATGAATGACACGATCGGCACTAAAATAACACTAATGAATGTTGCCATACGGAAAGAGCTCATTCCACCGATCAGCGATTTCATTGCTTTCTTTCCTTCTTTATAACGCATTGCAACAGATACAGTCATACCAATCCAAAGCGGACCTGCCAGTGGTGGGAACGGTGCAAAAATTGCAAGGATCAGGTTTCTAAGACCACTGATCAGGTTTGATCTACTTGAATTAAAGTCAATATATTCGTCAGTTCTACTGTCCTGTGCTTCCTCTACCAACGTCTGTGATGTAACAAAATCTCCAAACGCAAGTACATAACAGATCAACGCCAACGGAATTGCACTTACAAATTTTGAAATCGGTGGAAATCCGACTGCAAAAATACTGACTGTGTGGAAAATATTACTAAAGTCAGGAATTCGGATGAGTGTTCCAAGTTCGAGAACCGGTTTTGACAATTCTCCAAGCAATACTCCTGCTAACATAGCAATCAGATATGGGAATAAATTTCCATATTTTGCCATGATATCCAATATTTTGTATTTTTCTCTATTCTTTTCACAGAACGGTGAAAAACTCAAAAACGCAAGTAACAATGTACCGGAAAGTGTTGCGATTGGCGCAGTCATCAGCTGGCTTCCATCTGAGAGCTGTCCTTGCAATACTGTAATCGGTGCTGCAATCAGAATACCGCCTTTGATTGAATTCGGCACACCATTCACGAATTTATCTGCAAGCTTGGTAATTCCCATAAATATAAATACAAATGCAACAAGCAGCTGCAATGCAATCATTGCCTGAATACGCTCCGGTCCTTTTGGGAATCCATTTAAATATGCCAGTGTAAATGGTAATGTCGGTGTGATCCATCCCGGGACAACCGGATCTCCTAACCATCCATGAAGCATGTACATAAATACTTCAATGATGACGCAGCTCCATGC
>OGHD01001409.1_pt1 | contig 10082 bp, 8 predicted proteins | sample 1571341 | NCBI WGS metagenome assembly OGHD01 (sample SAMEA2582026, study PRJEB24529) | metagenome | biome: Human gut stool | place: China | collected 2011 | reverse complement strand
CTGAATCTTAATTATTCATTTTTCATCCAGTGTCCAGAAAACTGGGTACATATCAATTTTCCGGGGCGTTGATTTAACAAGAATAAAACAAAAGGCTTAGCGGGACTCGGTCAGCTCCCGGATCAGACGGACCAGGGTGGAGACATAGGCTTCGTTGGTGTAGTAGCGCTCGTAGAGCTTGCGGCAGTCGGCCTTCATAGCGGCCAGCTGGTCGGGGTGCTCGATGGCATGGGCCAGCACTTTGGAAAGCTGGACGGGGTCATCGTTGCGGTACACAAAGCCGTCCACCCCTTCCGTGATGAGCCCAGCGGTGCCGGTGTGCTCCGACACGATGGAAGGCTTGCCGAAGATCAGGCCCTCGGTCACAAAGGTGGGCATAGGGTCATCGCGGGAAGCGCACACAATGCAGGTGCACTGCTCCATCAGCGACTTGATCTCCGGGCGTTCCAGCCGCTTGCGGTAGAACACATTATGAGGGAACTGCTCGGTCAGGGCGTGCACATGGGCGGAGACGTCCCGGTCGGAAGCCTTGCCCACAAAGAGGAAGGAGGCCTTTTCCCGCACCTCCGGCGGCAGCAGGCGGATGGCTTCGCAGTAGATGTCCTGCCCCTTGCGCATCTCCATGGAGCCCACCGTGACAAACAGGGGCCGCCCGCCGGCATAGCTCAGGTCGTAGCGAGGAAAGCTCTCGCGGGCGTAGTCGGGCAGGCCGTAGATCAGCTGCTCCACCTTGAATTTGGGCCGCACCGAGTGCATGGCAGCGGTGGCGTGGGAGCCCACAGCGGCAATGTGCACGTTGTCGGCCAGCTCCTTGGGGATCTTGTGGGTGATGAAGGGATAGCCTGCAAAGGCGTCGTGCAGCCACCACAGCACCGGCACAAAGCCGCCGTTCAGGGTGCGCACGGCGGGGGCTTCCACCACCGTGTTGGCCAGCACAAAGTCTGCGCTGGAAGCCAGCTCCCACAGGGTGGAAGAGGTCACGCAGTCGCGGCGGGTGACCACGGCAGCTCCGGCCTCCAGAAAGAGCGGCAGAGAGCCCTCGTCCGAGGGGCCCAGCACCACCACTTCATAGCCAAGACTGCGCAGCACCGGGATGGCGCTCACCAGCACGATGGGCGCACCGGTCATGGTGAGTTCATGGCTCAGCACCACGGCGCGTTTTCCGGTGGCCGAGAATACGTCCTCGGCGCACAGCTCCCGGCGGAAGTGCAGCAGTGCCTGCGGGACGCAGCGGCAGTTCTGCGCCAGCTGGATTGCCAGCCGCAGCAGTTCCAGCACATCGTCTTTGCCGCGGGCCGCCGCGCGGCAGCGGTCCAGCAGGGCGCGGGAGAGCAGGGCACAGCGCTGGCCGGACAGGTGCTGGTCGGTCTGGTACAGGGCACTGCCGCCGTCGTAGCCGAACACGGCATCGCACACCACAAGGTCAGCCCCCTGCTGCAAGGCGGCTGCAAAATAGGTGAGGGCGGTGGAGGTGCACTCCACATCCTCGCTCACCAGCAGCACACCGTTCACGGAGGGGGTCAGCTCACCTTCCAGCCGGTCCACCAGCCGGAACTTGCGGTGCAGCTGCTCGGCCAGAGAAAGGGTCAGGGCGTTGCGGCGGCCCGGGGCGTACACCAGCAGATAGGTGCTCTGGGTGTCAGTATAGGTCTGTTCCCGCAGCTGGCGGCGCTGCAGGGGGCTGTAACTGCTGTACATGTACGAACCCCCTTCAGTGTCGGTGGAACAGGCCCAGCAGCTTGCGCAGCGGAGCCGTGAGCTTCCAGCTGCTGCTGCCCAGCACGTTTTCCAGCGAGGCCTCGTAGGCGGCCCGGCTGTTCTGCAGGTCGGCCAGATGCTGCTGCTGTTCTGCCAGCTGCTTGCGCAGCTGCTGGATCTCAGCGTTTGCCTCCAGCAGCTGTTCGGTGCCCTGACGGGACACGGCCTCGGTCTCTTCCTTGAGCACGGTCAGCGCCCGCAGCAGGGCCTTGCCGGGCTGCTCATGCAGGTAGCGGCCCAGGGGATAGTAGCGATATTTCACCGCAAACCGCAGCCCGGCGGGGAAGCCTACGGCACTTTCCACTGTCAGGTTGGGGTCGATGTTCATGAACAGCATGGTGCCCTCCTGCAGGGCGTTGCCGTTGAGGATGTGGTAGCTGAGCCGCTCGTCTGAGAGGGAAAAATCGGTGATGCAGCAGGCAAATTCACCGGGGTCCAGACGCAGGGCCCTGGCCTCCACGGGCAACTCGAACACAGCCGACACTTCGTGGGTCAGCTCGTCGTAGGAGTCAGGGGCAACGGTCAGGCACTCATGGGGCGAAAAACCGGAGCCGGAGTCGTAGAACAGCTGGGGCAGAAGCAGAGCACCCTGTTCGGTGTCGGCACTCTGCGAGGCCAGCACGGCCTCATATTTCAGCACCTGCTGCTCCAGCTCCAGGCACCGCTGTGCCAGCCGGGAAACGCCTTCGTCCGACAGCCGGAGCTGCTGTTCCAGTTCGGCCACGCGGCTGCCTGCCGCGTCCAGGGTCTGGGGGGCATCGTTGTTCATAACCGGATTCTCCTCTTGTTTTATAGGATACGGCTGCACCGCAGCAGCCGGGGAAATCAATGCTGCGAAAGCGCGGGGGTGCGCCGCTGGGCCTGCCGCCGTGCGGCCGAGGCTTTGACGATCCAGCTGCGCCGCAGGTTCAGCAGGGCGCACACCAGCCCGATGGAGGTAAACGCGATCACGCTCTGCAGCAGCATACCCCGCAGCGGGTGGTCTGTAAAGTGAGCCGCGAACAGATACCACGGGATGGCGATAAGCTCCACCGTGTGGATACAGAAGATGTTCAGCGAGTTGCGGCCGATGGCCTGCAGGCCCTGTGCGATGGGGCCGGTGAAGCAGTTGAGCCGCATGAACAGGCGGATGAACAAAAAGCCGGTGGCGGCATCCAGCAGGATGCTCAACGGGCCCAGGGTCCACTCGCCCATGGAAATGCAGTCGGTGCTCTGGGCAAGCAGAGCTCCCACAGCGGTCAGAGCTGTGCCGCCCAGCAGGATGTACAGGGTGCGGCGGGGCAGGGGTTTGTCCAGCCAGCGGTTCTTCTTGGCCAGATAGCCGATGTAAAGGTAGGGCACGATCACGGCCCCCTGCGAAAGGCTGAAGGGCAGCTCCCACACCAGTGTGGTGCCCCAGCCCAGCAGCATGATGCCGAGCACAGCCCAGTGTGTGTATTTCTCCGGGAAGATATTCAGGATGGCGTCCAGCAGCACCCAGCCGATCAGCAGCGAGAGCAGATACCACATGGGGCCGGTGGAAAAGAACTGCTGCCCGGCATAAGTAGTGGTGTGGGGCAGCCCCAGCAGAAAGCCGCCGGCCACCTTGAGGGTCTCGGTGACGCTGCTGGGGAAGTAATGGAACGCCATGTAGTGGCACAGCAGATGCAAGAGCGAAGTGCACACCGCCGTGATGCAGTAGGGCTTGAGCAGCGCTCTGAGCTGCTGCTGGATGCACTTGCCGATGGAGCGCTTGCGGAAACCGTAGCCGCTGGCAATGAAAAAGGCCGCCATCAGGGCCTCACGATAGATGAACGGGAAAAACGCCGTGAGCGACAGCCCGCCGGAGATCTGTATGGGGTAGAGTTCGGCGGTGTGGGCCAGCACGATGGTGATCATGCCCACGCCCTTGAGCATGTCGAACATGCCGATGGAGTTGACGGTGCTGGGTCTGGTGCCTTCCATGAAAAGGGTCCTTCCTTGCGCCGTCCGGAAACAGGTGACCAACAGGCGCATACAGTAAAAAATGATCCATTTATAAGGATATAAGGCTAGTATAATGCTTTTTGTGCACACTGTCAATTTTGAATTGCCCACCGCCGGGTGGCAATTGTTGTCTTTACCGATAAAAAAGCCCGACAGAAGGGCCGAATTTCTGGGCAGACGGCACAGGCTGCCGGATGGAAAAAACAAGATATGCAAGTTTTAATTGCCAAAAATGGAAATTAAATGTTGCAAAAGCCTTGAATTGCCAGCGGCGGTATTGTATACTGAACACAATTGAAAAAGCGGCTTGGCCCGGGTGGACCCGGCTGCAGGAATGTAAAAAACAATGACGTGGAGGCTAACATGGTTCATTCGTTGTATCAGTCCCTGAACAATCTGGAAACGATCTACGCAGACCGGATCGGCATCCGTTATTATGATGAGGCCAAGGGTGGTGTGGTGGAGGTGCCCTTCCGGCAGTACGCTGCAGACCTGCGCCGATTCGTGGCATTTTTGCGCAGCCGCACCCCGAATCCCCTGGGACAGCGTGTGGCCATCCTGGCCCGCAACAGCTACCACTATATGATGTGTATGTACGGCGCAGTGCTGGCCGGAGCTGTGGCAGTGCCCCTGAACACTGGCAAGAACTGGGACGAGATCCGCTACGAGCTGGATCTGGTGGAGCCGGTGTGCGTGCTCCATGACGGCGAATACCTGAGCCGGGAGCCGGCCCTGGGCCAGGAGTACGGGGACCGTCTGGTGCCCATGGATGTCTTTACCGCCTTTGAGCCTGCGATGGAGATCACCGAGGTGCCGGACCTCAATGCGATGGCCTTTATCATGTTCACCTCCGGCACCACGGGCCGCAGCAAGGGCGTTATGCTGTCTCAGAAGAACCTGTTCACCGCCATGCCTGCCTTCCTGACCCCCTTTGAGGACGTGCGGAGCCAGACCGGCTGGAACACCGACGAGTTCAGCTCTCTGTCCTGCCTGCCCATGTTCCACATTTCGGCCATGACCAGCCTGGTGTCCTGGAGCGTCACCGGCCACTGCGTGAACCTGTGCAACAATCTGAAATATTTCTACCGGGACCTGGGGGCCATGCGGAGTGACGTGATGGCTGTGGTGCCGGTGCTGCTGAAGAGCATTTATAATGATGTGATGAAGGGCAAACGGGAGCGTCTGAACGGCCTGCGTGTGCTGACCTGCGGCGCAGCCATGTTCGACCCCGCCGTGCTCCAGGACCTGATGGACCGGGGCTTCTTCATCGCCCAGATGTACGGCCTTACCGAGACCTGCGGTGACGGTGCCTGGAACTCCTCCCAGGAGGAAAAGTACCTGACCAGCGTGGGCCATGTGGACGACAGCTGTCAGTACAAGCTGGAGGACGGGGAACTGTGCATGCGTGGTGACCCGGTGATGCTGGGCTACTACAAGGACCCGGAGGCCACCGCCGAGGTGCTGGACGCCGAGGGCTGGTTCCACACCGGCGACATTGCCCGGGTGGAGCCGGACGGCTATATGTACCTGACCGGCCGCAAAAAGAACGTGATCATCCTGGGCAGCGGCGAGAATGTGAGCCCCGAGGAGCTGGAAAAGCTGCTGGCTCCCTGCGCTGCCATCCGGGAGTGCATGGTCTGCGAGCGGAACCAGCGCATCTGCGCCGTGGTCTGCTGCGACCCGGACCAGCAGGACGCTGTGCGGGACTTTGTTACTAAGGTGAACCGCACCCTGCCCCTGTACAAGCACATGGTGGTGAAGTTCTCGGCCCAGCCCCTGCCTCGCAACGCTGCCGGCAAGCTGCTGCGGTCCTAAATCTTAGCGGAAGAAGCCGGTCTCATGGTGGGAAAAGTTCCCACAAGGTGTTATGGTCGTGAGACTGGCTTTTTAAAGAATAGAGAGGGAAACGATCATGGAACTGCATGAACCGAAAAATCTGTATGAGCTGCTGACGCTGAACATGGAGCAGCGATTTGCGAACCGGGTGGCCTTCCGCTGGTACGACGCCGACCAGGATGTGGTGGTGGAAAAGCACTTCGGGGAGTATGCGCAGGACATCCGCCGCGCGGTGAACTACTACCTGAGCACCATCCCGGACATTCAGGGCAAGCGGGTGTGCGTGTGGAGCAACAACAGCTACCACTACGCCGTGAACTGCTACGGTGTCATGATGGCGGGCGGCGTCATCGTGCCCATGAACCAGCGCAAGAGCTGGGATGAGCTGCACCGGGAGCTGGAGCTGGTGGAGCCTTCCACCATCCTGACCGACGGCGATGACTACGGCTGCAACGAGGAGATGCAGGCGGCTTACGGCAGCCTGCTGTGCCCCATGGATGCCTACAAGGCTTATGAGCCTGCAGAGCTTGTGAACCGCATCGACCCGAAGGCCCTGATGGTGCTGATGTTCACCTCCGGCACCACGGGCCGCAGCAAGGGCGTCATGCTGAGCGAGGCAAACTTCTTTGCCGTGATGGACCACCACCTGAGCGTGGGCCAGGCCTATCTGGAAGCCGCCCATGACCCGGATATGCTGGTGGGCCACCTGACCGTGCTGCCCATGTTCCATCTGGGTGCCTTCGGCTGCCTGTTCACCTGGGCTGAGATGGGCTGGGCCCAGAACCTGGGCAGCCTGCGGTCCTTCTATAAGGATCTCAAGCGTATGCCCAGCCAGGCCATGGCCGCCGTGCCGGTGCTGGTGCAGTCCATTCACCACGACCTGATGGCCGACAAAAAGAGCAAACTGGGCGACCTGTGGGCACTGAACTGCATGTCCGCCATGTTTGAGCCGCAGATCCTGATGGATCTGTCCGAGCACGGCATGTTCATTGCTCAGCTCTACGGCAGCACCGAGACCACCGGCGGCGGCCTGATCAACTTTGCCCACGACGCAAAGCACATCGGTGCCATCGGCAAGCCGGACGGCCACTGCGAGATCAAGCTGGACAACGGCGAGATCTGCATGCGCGGCGGCGATGTGATGCTGGGCTACTACAAGGACCCCAAGGGCACCGCCGAAGTCATCGACGCTGACGGCTGGTTCCATACCGGCGACCTGGCCCGGGTGGACGAGGACGGCTATTACTTCCTCACCGGCCGCAAAAAGAATGTGATCATTCTGGACAGCGGCGAGAACGTCAGCCCCGAAGAGCTGGAGGGCCTGCTGGAAAAATGCCCTGCCGTGAAGGAATGCCTGGTAAAGGAAAAGGGCAAGAAGATCTGCGCTGTGGTCTGCTGCGAGGAGGCCGACCAACAGACGGTGCGGGACTTCATCACCGAGACCAACCGCACCCTGCCCCTGTACAAGCGTATGAGCGCAGTGGAATTCTCCGCCCAGCCCTTGCCCCGCAACGCCATGGGCAAGCTGATGCGCTGAGGAAAGCTGGAAACGATCTCCGGCCCGGCGGCAGAATAGTGTGCAAAAGAACTGGGCAAACCCCTGACAGTTGTGCTATACTGGTAGCACACAGGGCCGGGTGACCAAACGGCCCGTAAATCATCCGTCATGGAAAGGAAGAACATTTCTATGGAACGAGCAGAAATCATGTCCCAGATCCTGGCCATCCTGGAGGATGTGGCAGAGATCGCGCCGGAGGATGTCAACGAGAACAGCGTCCTGATGGACGACCTAGATCTTTCGTCGATGGAGATCCTGACCATCGTGGCCGACCTGGAAGAGACCTTTGGCCTGCGCATCCCGGAAAAGGAGCTGCGCAACTTTGTCACCATCGGTGACCTGACCGATTATCTGGCAGCCAATGCCGGGTGAGCCGATGGAAGCAGCACAGCGTTCGGCGGAGTATGTCTTTCAGGGCATCATGTACTATTTCCGCCGGGAAAAAGTGTGCCCCCGGTATCAGTTTACCCTGAAGGACCCGGTGGACCCGGCCCTGCTGCAACAAGCGCTGGATGCCGCGCTGGAAGCTGCCCCCTATTACCGGGTGCGGCTGGTGTGGGAAAAGCGCAAAGCCTTTCTGGAACCGAACTCGGAGCCCTGTCTGGTGTACCCGGACAGCGTGATGCGGGAGATGCCGGAGCAGACGAACGGCTACTTCTTTGCCGTGCACTGCGCACAGAACGTCGTGTACTTTGACTGGTTCCACTTCATCGCGGACGGCCACGGGGTATCGCCCTTCCTCACCCGCATCCTGGAGCTGTACTGTAACCTGCGCTACGGTACCGCCTTTGCAAACCCGCCCATCCCCTGCAGCCCGGCCTACGACATCGCAAAGCTGGTGGAGCAGTACCCGCTGCAGGTCATGGACGAGACTACGATGCAGCGGGAGGTGGTGGAGACCTGCGAGGAGCCCATGCACCGTATCCGAATCCGGTTCGCCAAAAAGGATCTGGTGGCCAAAGGCGTGCAGAATGGCGTCAAGCCTTTCTGCGCCCTCATGGGCCTGCTGTGCATCGCGCTGGGAGAGTATCTGGGCAAGGACACCATCCAGTATTCTTACTCTGCCGACACGCGGGACGCCATGGGTGCCCCCAACGCACGGTACAACTGCGTGTGTTCCTTCCAGGACGGAGTGACCCTGCACGAGGGCGTCCGGCTGGAAGAGTTCGTGCAGCAGATGGACAGTGCCGTGAAGGACAGCCTGACGGCGGAGCGCAAGCGCCGCAAGATGGCCGACCAGATGGGCTGGGTCTATCTGGTGGACCAGCAGAAGGCCCCCCTGCGGATCAAGCAGCGGGTGTTCCAAATGGGCGAGTACATCAGCGGCATCCCGGCGGATTTCTGGTTCAGCTATCTGGGCAATCCCCTCATGCCGAACACGCCGGAGCTGGCGCAGTACATCACTGACTTTGGGGTGTGGGTGCCGCCGGAGGGCGGCTCCCTGTGCGTGGAAGCCTCCACCCTGAACGGCATCATCACCCTGTGCATCGAGAACAAAGTGCCGAAGGCCGGCCTGCCCGGCATCCTGCGCCGTGTGCTGGAAGCCGAGGGCATCCCGGTGCTGGAAGCCAAAGCACTGGACGAAGTATAAACAAAAGGCAAAAGCAGCCTTACCGGAACCATTCCGGCAAGGCTGCTTTTTTGCATCTTATTCGGTCCGGGCCGGGCGGGTGGTCACCTCGCCGCAGCGTAATGCCTGCGGGCGGCCGTTCTCCCGCTGGACCACCAGCCGCCCTTCCTCGTCGATGGCAAGGGCCTTTGCGGCGTAGGTCTCGGTGCCGGTGCACACGGTGACCCAGTGTCCAGGCACAAAGCAGCGGGCGCGGTACTCGTCCAGACAGTCAAAGGCGGGGCAGAGGGCCAGCAGCTGCCGGGCGATGGCCCCGGCCAGTGCCGCCCGGCTCACCGGTGCAGGCCCGCCGGGGTAGAGACTGCCCGCGATGGGCCGCAGCTCCTCGGGCCAGTCCTCCGGGCGGGAGGTCAGGTTCAGGCCGATGCCCACCACCAGCCACTCCAGCCGCCCGCTCTCCAGGTCGGTGCCGGCTTCGGTGAGGATGCCGCACACCTTTTTGCCCTGATAATACAGGTCGTTGACCCACTTGATGCCCAGTTCCAGCCCGCACAGCTCCTGTACCGCCCGGCACACCGCCACGGCGGCCCCGATGGTGGCCGTCTGGGCGCTGGCCGCCGGGACCGCCGGGCGCAGCAGTACCGAGAGGTACACGCCCTTCCCGGCCGGGCTTTCAAATACACGGCCCAACCGTCCCCGGCCTGCGCTCTGGTGGGCTGTGAGCACCAGCGTGCCGTGGGGCGCACCGTCCAGCGCCAGCAGCTTGGCCGTCCGGTTGGAGCTTTCCAGCGTGTCGTACACCTGCACCGGGGCGGGGTAGGGGCCCACGGCCTCGGCACAGAAGGGGTCGCCGCCCAGCAGCCGATACCCCCGGCGGGAGACGGCTTCCAGTGCGTAACCCTGTGCGGTGAGGGCGGCGGCCGCCTTGTGGACGGCGGCGCGGCTCACGCCCAGCTGTCCGGCCAGCTGCTGGCCGGAGATATAGGCACCCCCGGCGGCACTCAGTGCCTGCAGAAGGGCCTGACGGGTGGTGGAAGGCATGGCGGTAAGGCTCCTTTCGTGCTATACTATAACCACATTGTAGCATGGAACGGGCAAAACACAATGTTTTTGAAAAAAATCTGCGGTTTGTGCAGGGAATGCGGCGGCTGTCTCGTTTGAATCAACAGAAGGGCCGTGCAGAGCACCGCCCTCCACAGCCGGAAAGGAGGATGAGCAGGTCGTTGACAACACTGGAATTCAGCGCGATGGTGCAACAATATCAGTCTCTGGTCTACACGGTCTGCCATCAGCTGGTGCCGGACGTGGGGGATGCGCAGGATCTGACCCAGGAGACCTTTCTGGCGGCATGGCGGGCCATCGACCGCTGTCCGCCCGGCTTTGAAAAGCAATGGC
>OGHD01001408.1_pt1 | contig 10084 bp, 6 predicted proteins | sample 1571341 | NCBI WGS metagenome assembly OGHD01 (sample SAMEA2582026, study PRJEB24529) | metagenome | biome: Human gut stool | place: China | collected 2011 | reverse complement strand
ATACCCGCCATAGTACACCAGCCCCGCGCACAGAGAGAACAGCATCACCGCGGCCCGCAGCCGCAGCTTCTCCGGCAGATGCCGCCGCAGAAAAACCGCCAGCAGACCCAGCGCGCCGGCTGCGGCCGCTGCCCACCAGGTCCAGCCGCTCCAGGGCAGCAGCACCGCCGCGAAAACCGCTGCGGCAAAGGACAGTGCAATGGATGCCAGCATCCGCACAGCCGTTCCCTCCCTTCAGAATATGATACCCGCATTATACCAGATTCCGCCCTCCGGAACAACCCCGGCGCCGCCGTTTGCATTTTTTTGCGCACTTCCGTGCATGTTTTCGCCGATTCCGGTCACACTATCCCTGTACCGCAGGTACAGAAGGAGGTGTCCGTCATGGACAAGTATCAGAACCAGAACCAGAATCAGAACGGCAACCAGAGCAACCAGAACCAGAACACCCGTCAGAACCGCAATACCAAGCAGAACCAGAACCAGAACCAGAATCAGCAGCAGAACCAGAACCAGCGCTGACCAACAGCGTACAAAAAGGCCCCCGGTGCCGTACACCGGGGGCCTTTTGTTGTTTTTCGGAAGGGATCTTACTCCTCGTCCTCGGCAGGCTCATCAGCCAGCAGGGCGCGGATGGACAGAGAAATCTTCTGCTTCTCCTCGTCCACGGCAGTGATCTTGGCGTCCACCATCTGGCCCTCGGACAGAACGTCGCCGGGCTTCTCAATGCGGCGGTCCGCAATCTGGGAGATGTGGATCAGGCCGTCCACGCCGGGAACTACCTCAGCGAAGGCGCCGAAGGTCATCAGCTTCACGATGCGGACATTGGCCACGTCGCCCACCTTATAGGTGTTCATGAAGGTATCCCAGGGGTTGCAGGAGTGGTCCTTGACGCCCAGGGAGATCTTGTGCTTCTCGGGGTCGAAGGAGATGACGTACACATCCAGAGTGTCGCCCACAGAAACCACCTCGGCGGGGTTCTTGATGCGGGACCAGGACAGCTCGGAGATATGTACCATACCGTCCACGCCGCCGATATCCACAAACACGCCATAGCTGGTCATGGACTTGACGGTACCGGTATAGTGCTTACCCACCTCGATGCTCTCCCAAATGGCAGCCTGGGCAGCCTGACGGGCCTCGTACTGCACGGCACGGATGGAGCCCACCACGCGGCGGCGGGCACGGTTGACCTCGGTGATCCGCAGGGACACGGTCTGGCCGATCATCTCGGACAGGTCCGCACCGCGGGGCTGGCCGCTCTGGGAAGCGGGAACGAACACGCGCACGCCCTTGACGTTGACGACGATGCCGCCCTTGTTCTCCTCGGTGACCTTACCCTCCAGGGTGGTCTTGTTCTCGCGGGCCTCCTCGATGTCCTCCCAGACCTTCACGGCGTCCAGGCGCTTCTTGGACAGCATGGCATAGCCCTCCACGTCGTTGACACGGATGATATAGGTCTCGATCTCGTCGCCGACCTTCACCACATCCTCGGGCTTCACGTTGGGATCGGCAGACAGCTCGTCCACGGAAATATAGCCGGCCTGCTTGCAGCCCAGATCCACCTGGACCTCAGTGGGACCCACAGCCGTCACGATACCGGTTACCTTCTCCCCTGTATTTAAAGTCTTGAAAGATTTGTCCAGCAGCTCCTCAAAGCTTTCTTCCTTGATTTCGTTGTTCTTGATTTCTTCGCTCATCGTTGTATATACCTCCTTAATGATGCCCGCCGGTGTGGACGCGCCGGCCGTAAGTCCCGCCAATGAACATCCAATAAAAAGGTCCGGTGTAAGCTCCCCTGCTCCCTCGATCTGGAACACCCTGGGGCAAAGCTCACGGCAAATCTCTGTCAAATGTTTGGTGTTGGCACTTTTACGATCTCCGACCACGACCATGACGTCCACCCGAGAAGCGATCTCCGCCGCCTCGGACTGACGCCTATGCGTAGCATCACATATTGTATCAAATAATTCCGCGTTTGTACACAGTTTTTTTAGAATTTTTTTTGAACTTTCCCAGATACTCCGCACGCAGGTGGTCTGGGCCACTGCCGTCAAGGGCAGATTCTGCCGGCCGGGGTCCTCCAGCAGCCACTGCTCCAGTTCCTCCGGCCCGGAAAACACCAGAGTCCGGTCCGACCAGCTGGCCGCGCCCATGACCTCCGGGTGGTGGGGCTCCCCGATGACCAGGGGAATGCGCCCGGCTTCGTCCGCCCGGGACACGACGCGCTGAATGTGCAGCACGTTGGGGCAGGTGGCGTTGACGCACCGGGCGCCCATTTCCTCCAGCCGCTCCAGCACCTGCTTTGTCTCGCCGTGAGAGCGGATGATCACCGTGTCTCCGGGACACACCTGGTCCGGCGTATCTGCTTGCCTGGCCCCCAGCCGTTCCAGCCGGGCCACCACGTTGGCGTTGTGGATGATGCTGCCCAGCATGACGCAGCCGCCGCGGATGCAGATTTCGCCCGTCTCGTCCAGCTTGTACTCGGCGTGGTCGTCGGGCTTGCCCACGGCGCGGATGTGCTTTTCGTCCTGCTCGTAGTTGATGATGCCGTCGCCGCAGGTCTCGGTCATGCCGTACACCTGAGTGATCATCATGCCCTGCTGTGCCAGCTCGGCCAGCATGGCGCCGTCAAACATGGCAGAGGAGCCGCAGGGGTTCCAGACGCCGTTCAGGCGGGCGCGGCGGCCCCGCTTGACGTCTTTGTAGATGGCCTCCATCAGCATGGGAGCCACAGCGATGGCATCGCTGTGCATCAGGCCGAGGTCGCGGTAGAAGTCGCGGATGTCGGCGGAGAGGTTCAGCGCCCAGCCCTTGCAGGCCCAAACGAAGAGGCAGATGAACGTACCCAGATGGAACAGGGGCAGGATGGCGAAGTTGCTCAGGACGTCGTTTTTGTCCTCGGGCATATGCTCGTGCTTATAGTCCAGCATGGCGTCGCCGAATTTGACCTGGCACTCCACAGTGGTAAAAAAGTTACGCTCCGAGAGCATGACGGCCTTGCTGCGGCCGGTGGTGCCGGAAGTGAACATCAGCACCATCAAATCATCATGGCCCACGCAGTCAACAAGCTCTGCAGGCGCGCTGTCCTTGAAGGCGTCCATCGGGCGGAGTTTATCGCCGTAGGCGGCCTCGATGTCGGGGCGGCAGCCATAGTCGATGCCGTCGTTGACGATGAGGGAAGGCTCGGCAAGGCCCAGCTCATATTCCAGCTCGGACCAGGTCTTTTTCTGGTTGATGGTCACGACGACGGCCCCGGCGAGGATAGCGCCGAAGCTGTTGACACCGTACTCATAGCAGTTGCGGCTCATGATGCCGACACGCTTGCCCTTGATGTCGGGGATATTCTCCTTAAAATAAGTAACGGCCCTGCGGATGTCCTGCACATACTGAGCGTAGGTCTTTTCCACCACAGTCTTGCCATCGGCGGCCACATAGCGGAAAGCCACCCGGTCGGGGTACTGCTTCGCCATGACGTTCGTGATGAGCTCATATACAGTATTTATCATTTTTGTCGCTCCTTGCTGTTTTTCTTTATTGCAGCGAAACGCCGGCATTTGACATATTCTGCCTCAGAGTAATAATACCTGTTTCGGCAGAGAAATGCAACTACGCGGCGTATCGTTTTCACTGTTTCTTCTTACTTGTTACTTGCGCAGCAGCTTACCCAGAGCGTTGCGGGGCAGGGGCTCAACGGTGAACTCCACGGCACTGATGCGCTTATACAGCGGCAGGCTGCGGTTCACCTCGATGACGAAGGCTCTGACCTCTTCCTGCTTATCCTCAGGGCAGTAGATGACGGCACAAATTTTCTGGTCCTTTTCCTTCACGATGCACTCGGTGATGGCCGGGCAGAGGGCCAGCTTCTTTTCCAGCTCTTCGGGGCTGACGTTCTCGCCGCTGGCGAGGATGATAAGGTTCTTCTTGCGGCCGGTGATGTAATAGAAGCCTTCCTCATCCATCCGGGCAAGGTCGCCGGTGTGGAACCAGCCGTCGGCGTCGATGACCTCTGCCGTGGCCTCGGGGTCCTTGTAGTAGCCCAGCATCACGCAGTCGCCCTTGATGCAGATCTCGCCGGTCTCGTCCAGCTTATACTGAACGTGGTCGTCGGGCTTGCCCACGGCACTCATGTGCTTTTCGACCTGCGTGAAGTTCAGGATGCCGTCGCCGAAGGTCTCGGTCATACCGTAGCACTGGTTGACGACGAAGCCGTTCTGGGCCAGCTCCAGCAGCATCCTGGGGTCGAGGGCAGCGGAAGAGCAGCACAGGTCCCACAGGCCGTTCAGACGGCTGACGCGGCCACGCTTCATGTCATTGTAGATGGTCTCCACCAGCATGGGGGCCGAGGCCATGACGTCGCTGTGCATCAGGCCCAGGTCGCGGTAGAAGTCGCGGATATCGCCGCAGAGGTTCAGGGCCCAGCCGGCAGGCGGGTAGGACATAACGCAGACGAAGCAGGCCATGTGGAAGAGAGGCAGCAGGGTCATATGGCTCAGCGGCAGCTTCTGGCCTGCCGGGAGGCGGTTGGTGATCCAGTTCTCTGCCACCTCCGAATAGGTGTGCAGGCTGGCGCACATATTCCGCTCCGAGAGCATGACGCCCTTGCTGCGGCCGGTGGTGCCGGAGGTGAACATCAGCATCATCAAATCATCGTGGCCCACGCAGTTGGTCAGCTCGCCAGGGGCAGTCTCTTTATAGCAGTCCATGGGGCGGAGCTTCGGGCCGTAGGCGGCTTCCAGCTCGGCGCGGCAGCCGTAGTCGATGCCGTCGTTCAGGATGAGGACGGGCTCCACGAGGCCCAGCTCATATTCCAGCTCCTCCCAGGTCTTTTTCTGGTTCAGAGTCACGAGAACGCCGCCGGCGAGGATGATGCCGTAGGACGCCACGCAGAATTCATAGCAGTTCCGGCTCAGCAGAACGATGCGCTGGCCCTTGATGTCCGGCACTTCGGCCTTGAGATAGGCCACCATCCGGCGGATGTCCTGCGCATACTCGCGATACTTCTTCTCCACGACGGTCTTGCCGTCCTCGGCCACATAGCGAATGGCCACATTATCGGGGAACTCCTGTTCCATGCAGCGGGTCACCATGTCGTATACGCCTGCGGGTACTTTGATGCATTCAGCCATCGGTCTTTCTCCTTTTTTGTCAAATTTTCAGTTCTGTACTTTTTATTTACTTTCCAGAGTCATTCCGAATCTCTGGCAGTCCGAGGAAAACTTTGGCACGACTCCTCATGGCAACAGTATACCGCAAGCAGAGCGTAAACGCAAGATTTAATTGCACAAATATGCAACTTGAGCTTGCGTTCAATTTGTGCAGGCAGATGTAATTCTTTCCTTTTGTTGCGATGTGCGAAAAGCTGTGATACACTTTTTTTCGTCAGGACGAAACTTCGCCCGGAGGTCGAGTCCTTATCAAATTGACAGCAAGCCCAAAAAGCATTATACTGTTTATATTATTTAGCAAAAAAGCTCCCCGCCGAGCTTCATATTTTTATTTATCGCGCCTAAAACACGGCCTTCCGGGGCCTCCGGGACGAATGGCGCACAAGGAGGACCCTTTTCATGGAAGGCACCAAGCCCCGCACTGTAAGCAGCCTTGGCATGTTCGACCTGCTGAAAGGCATCGGAATGCTGGCCATCGTCTTTGCCCACACGGCAGAGCTTTACCCCCTCGGCACCAACGACGTCACCCCTTTCGCGTTCGCGCTGTTCGCTTACCGCGAAGCGCTGATGGCCGCCTTTTTTATTGCCAGCGGCTACGGCTTCCGCAAGCGCTCTATCCACAAGTGCATCCACCAGCAGCTCAAAAGCCTGCTCAAACCCTATGCTTACACGGCGCTGTTCACCTGCGTGCTGCACTTTATCATTCATTATAAGACGTTCCAGTACCTGCCCGGCACCATCGGCGAGTCTATCAAGGTCACCGGCGGCTTTCTGCTGGGCCTGCCCCACACGGCCGAGTATTTCGGGCAGGAGTTCTTCTCCTGCGGGCCGATGTGGTATCTGCTGGCGCTGATGGTAGGCTGGGTGCTGCTGGATGTGATCCTGAACATCTTCCCGGAGCGCTATGTTCCATGGGCTGTGGCAGGCTGCGTCCTGCTGGGCTGGGGCGCGAGCCTTGTGTGGGAGCTGCCCTTCTGCCTGATCCAGGGTGCCGTGGTGGTGCCCTACCTCTATATCGGCTTCCTTGCCAAAAAGAAGCATCTGCTGGACGAGCCCCTGCCGCCCAAAGTCTTTGCCGGGCTGCTGGCCGCCACAGCACTCATTGCCGTAGGCGCTCTTGCTACCCGCACCACCGACTGCATCTCGCTGGCCGAGTGGTCACTGGGGCCGCTGAGCATCTTTCTGGACGGTGCTGCAGGCCTGCTTTTCATCCGGCTGTTCATGCGGCTCAGCCATGGCCATGGCCCCATCGTGCACTTTCTGGAAGCGGTGGGCCGCCGTTCGCTGAACATTTTCTGCGTACATACCGTGGAGATCATCGCTATTCCGTGGTATCTGATGGTAGCAAAGTTCTCTGCGCAGCCGGTGCTGGGCATGTGGCTGCAATATGCCATCGCTCTGGGCTCTATCTGGCTGGTGTGTGAGCTGCTGCGTGTACGCCGCGCACTCATCATCCGATTTTTCCCGGCACAGCGCAGAACGCCCGCCGTGCACTATACCTCCCGGCACTGACATGTTTTTCCGGCTGCTGCGGTGCAGCCATCATAAAAGTAAGAGGAGAATCCGGTTATGAACAACGATGTCCCCGAGACCCTTGCTGCGGCCCGCAGCCGCGCTGCTGACTTGGAACAGCAGCTCAAGCTCTCTGACGAAGGTGTATCCCGGCTGGCACAGCGGTGTCTGGAGCTGGAACAACAGGTGCTGAACTATCAGGCCGCACTGGCAAGGCACGGCAGCGACAACGAGCCTGCCGCCCTGACCCTGCCGCAGCTGTTCTACGATTCCGGCTCCGGCTATTCCCCGCGGGAATGCCTGACCGTTGCCGAGGATGCCTACGACGAACTGACCCACGAGGTCTCTGCGGTGTTCACCCTGCCCACGGATGCCCGTGCGCTGCGGCTGGACCCCGGTGAGCTGGCCTGCTGCGTGACTGACCTGAGCATCTCGGACGAGCGGCTGGAATGCCGCGCCATGAACGGCATCCAGCTGCAGGAAGACTGCCTGCTGTTTTTGGATGTGGACCCCAACCTGACCGTGTGCAGCACCGTGCCCTTTGCGGCCGGGATGAAGTTTGCCGTGACCTATCATTACTATCCGCTGGGCCGCTTCCAGCACGAGCAGCCCGGCAAGGCCCTGCTCAGCGCGTTGAATACCATCAAGCTGCATGCTGAGGCCGAAAAGAACGATGTTCTGAAACAGCTGCAGGCCGCCCTTGCCGAGAACACCCGGCTGAACAATCAGCTGACGGAACTGCAGAGCAGCCGTGCTGCCTATGAAGATTCGCTGGAAAACCTGTACGAGAGCAGCAGCTGGCGGCTTACCGCACCGCTGCGTGCTTTGCGCCGCCTGCTGCGCGGCTGAATCGGATCGCTAAAGGAGTTGTCAACATGTACAGCAGTTACAGCACCCTGCAGCGTAAGCAGCTGACGAAGCAGGTTTATACCGATACCCAGAGCACCTATCTGCTGGTGTATGCACCGGGCCGTCATCAGGCGCTGGAGCACGCACTGGAAAACCAGCTGCACCGCAAGTTCCGGCTGGTGACGGAGCTGGCCCCCGCCCTGACCGACTCGGTGGAGGGCGTGCTGCTGGTCAGCGAAGATCTGGAGTGCACCTCCACCGCCCTGACCTATTTTGCCGCCGCCCTGCGCACCGGTGCCGATTTTGTGGTGTGTGATGCCGCCTTTGGCTTCGATGGCTCCACCGCCCTTTATCTGAGCACCCAGCACATCCCGTGCAGCCGCTGCGCCATGGTATCGCGGAAGCTTCTGGACCGGGTGCGCGCCGCTGCGCGCGGCAGGGACAGCGTGACCGAGCTGCTGCGCCTTGCCACCGCCATGGCGGAAAACTGCCACCGCATCCCGCAGTCTTTGCTGCACTTCCGGCGGGAGCTGTGTGCCGACGATGTGTTCTCTGCAGACGGAAAGCGTGCTTTGATCCTGAGCCACGAGCTGACCATGACCGGTGCGCCCATCGTGCTGACAAGTGCCGTGCCGGTGCTGCGCAGCATGGGCTTTGAAGTGGTGGTGCTTGGCCCTGCGGACGACGGCTCGCTGCCGCTGTTTCTGGATGCCGGTGCCGCCGTAGTGACCCGCAGCGACTGCGTGATGAACTCGTCGCTGTGGGGCCTTGCCACCAGTGCCGATTTTGTGCTGGCCAACACCGTGGTAGAGGCTGCCGCCGTGAGCACCCTGAACGGCTCCTTCGTGCCGGTGCTGTGGTGGCTGCACGATGCCTTTGCAGGCTACCCGTTCATTGCGCACAAGATTCCCAAAACACTGGGCTCCAATGTGCATGTGTGCGCCGTAGGCTCCCACGCCACTGCCGCCATGCACTCGGTGCGGCCGGACTTCAGCATTGAACAGCTGATCTACGGTCTGCCGGACTATGCGCAGGAAAGCTTCCCGCCCTACGATATCAGCTATGCCGGCGGCAGGCCGCTGTTCGTGACCGTAGGTTCCTTTGAGCCGCGCAAGGGTCAGGATATTTTCTGCAACGCCATCCGCCTGCTAAAGCCCGAGGTGCGCCAGAAGGCTGCTTTCCTGTTCGTGGGCAAGGCGGCGGACAAGAGCCTGAAGAACGCCGTGGATGCACTGGTGGAGGACTACCCGGACACCGTTTTCTACCGCAAGCGTCTGGAACGGCCCGAGATCAAATCCCTGATGGATCAGTGCACCTGCGTGGTATGCGCTTCCCGCGATGATCCCATGCCAACCTTCGTCACCGAGGGCCTGATCTTCGGCAAGCCCTCCATCGTGTCGGAGCACACCGGCACCGCCGGGCTGATCACCGAGGGCGTGGACGGCTTTGTGTACAAAGACGACGACCCGGATCAGCTGGCAAAGGTGCTGGAGCATGCTATCCTGCATCCGGAACAGCTGGCCGCCATGAAAGCTGACTGCCGGAAAATGTACGAGAAATATTATTCCAACGAAGCCTATGTTGCCACCCTGACACGGCTGGTGAACGAATCAACAGACTAAAAACAAGATAAAGGCAAGGGTCGATGCGTGCATCTGCCCTTGCCTTTTTATCATTCCATCAAAATTGCACAAGAAAATTCCAGTTCCGTTCACAAAGACACAGGCCGCGTGTGTTATACTTTTATCAAATCATTCCGCCTGAAAGGAGCCTGTTCTCTCTATGAGCCAACCCGCCTCTGCCGCACCTTCCCGCAAAAAGACAGTGATCTCGCTGCTGGTGCTCGCCGCACTTACCGGCATCATCGTGCTGCTGTTCAAGGACAACTGGGCCGAGATCACCGCAGCGCTTTCGCAGCTGTCCGCATGGCAGGTGCTGGTGGTGCTGGCCATCGGCCTCAGCTACCCGCTGCTGGAGGGGTGCGTGGCGTGGGTCATCGTGCGCAGCCGCATCCCGGGCTTCAGGCTCTGGCAGGGCATCGATACCGCGTGGTGCGGCACCTTTGGCAATGTGGTCACGCTGGGCGCAGGTGCAGTGCCGGTGCAGACATGGTATCTGCACCGCTGCGGCCTGCCGGTTGGCCCGGGCGTGGGCCTGATGACCCTGCAGTACGTGTTCCACAAAACCACCGTGCTGCTGTATGCCACGGTGATGCTGCTGTTTCAGCACAGATGGCTTGCCGCCAACACCACCGGTGTGATGAATTATCTGCCCATGGCATACGCTGTAGTGGCGGCCATCATTGTGGTGCTGGTGCTGGTGTGCGTATCGCCGCTGGTGCAGGACCTTGCCCGCTGGCTGATGCGTCTGCTGCCCAAAACGGAAAAATGGCAGCAGCGCCGCGCCGACTGGCAGCAGCAGCTGGATGTTCTGGGCGAGGAGAGCCGCCGTCTGCTGGCAGATAAGCCCCGCTGCGCTGAAATTCTGGCATTGCAGGCGGTCAAGCTGTTCGGGCTGTTCTGCCTGCCCTACCTGTGCATCCGGTTCATGGGGCT
>OGHD01001407.1_pt1 | contig 10086 bp, 11 predicted proteins | sample 1571341 | NCBI WGS metagenome assembly OGHD01 (sample SAMEA2582026, study PRJEB24529) | metagenome | biome: Human gut stool | place: China | collected 2011 | reverse complement strand
TCCTCCCATGCGTGTCATGCGCCGGACAAGACAGTCGGCGTCCCCCAAACTACAACCGCTTGCGCAGCTCTTCGCCCTGCTTCTCGTAGCCAGGCTTGCCGAGCAGCGCGAACATATTCTTCTTGTACGCCTCCACGCCGGGCTGGTCGAAGGGATTCACATCCAGCAGATAGCCGGACAAGCCGCAGGCATACTCAAAGAAGTAGATGAGCCGGCCCAGCTCACGGGGGCCCTTACCGCCCACATTCACAATGACGTTGGGTACGCCGCCCTGACTGTGGGCCAAGAGCGTTCCCTCCGTGGCCCGGTCCCGGATGTGGTCCATAGACGCACCCGCAAGGAAGTTCAGCCCGTCGCCGTCCGTCTCGTCCCGAGGAACGGCCAGCTGCCGGTCGGAGGCGCCCAGCCGCACGATCGTCTCAAAGAGGATGCGGCGGCCCTCCTGAATATACTGACCCATGGAGTGCAGGTCTGCGGTAAACTCCACACTGGCGGGGAACAGGCCCTTGCCGTCCTTTCCCTCGCTCTCGCCGTAGAGCTGCTTCCACCACTCGGCCATGAAGCGGAACGCGGGCTCGAAGCACGCGAGAAGCTCCACCTTCTTGCCCTGACGGTAGAGCTCGTGGCGCATGGCGGCGTACTGCCACGCGGGATTGCTGTAATCGTTTTTCGCGCAGAGCGTCATCATCTCCTGCGCGCCGCCCATGAGTTCAACCAGATCAACGCCCGCGACGGCGATGGGGAGAAGACCAACGGCGGTGAGCACGCTGTAGCGTCCGCCGATGTTGTCGGGCACGACGAATTCCTCGTATCCCTCCTGATCGGCGAGGGACTTGAGCGCGCCTTTGTGCGCGTCGGTCGTGGCGTAGATGCGCTTCGCGGCTTCGGCCTTGCCGTATTTCTTTTCGAGCTTTTCGCGGAAGAAGCGGAACGCGACGGCGGGCTCGGTCGTCGTGCCGGACTTCGAGATGACGTTGACGGAGAAATCGTCGTCGCCGATGAGCTCCGTCACCTCGCGCAGCGCGTCGGAGGAGAGGCCGTTGCCGATAAAGTAGATGTTCGGCGTGGACTTCTTCTTTAAGTTATAGTTCGGGGAGCAGAGGCATTCGATGACGCCGCGCGCGCCGAGATAGCTGCCGCCGATGCCGATGACGACGAGCGCCTTGGAATCGCCCTGAATCTTCTTCGCCGCGGCGAGGATGCGGGCGTACTCATCCTTGTCATAGTCGCGCGGGAGCGTGACCCAGCCGATGAAATCAGAGCCCTTTCCGCCGCCGTTTTGCAGCCAGCCCGCCGCGCGCTCGAGACGCGGGCGCAGCGCCGCTTCATACGGCAACGAGAGAAACGATACGGCATGGGATACGTCGATAGACAGCATAAAAATGGCCTCCTGCGATCAAAAATTCTTGCTTGCATTGTAGCACACGGCAAAAAAAGAAACAAGCGCAAAGCGGGGAAAAACGGGAGGCAAACACCGCGCTGCCGTCCAGAAACCGTGAAAACTGTGGAAAGCGGCAAAAAACGATTTGCTTTACCGCTCCATCTTTGTAAAGTGCGTGCATTTACTGTCATAAGTTATTGTGTTATCGTGTTACCACACTAAATCAAACGGCCGAGCGCCGGAACTTACAGGAGGAAGAAACGATGAAAAAATTCTTAGCCATGGCGCTTGCCGCCGTGATGGTACTGGCCCTTGCCGCCTGCAGCAGCAAGAACGACACCGCCGACGATACCGGTGATACGCAGGACGCGCAGGGCGGCGAGACGCAAAAGCTGATCGTCGGCTTTGATGCCGAGTTCCCGCCGTTCGGCTTCATCGCCGCCGACGGCACGTACGACGGCTTCGACCTCGCAATGGCCAAGGAGCTGTGCGCGCGCCTCGGCTGGGAGTACGAGGCCGTGGCCATCGACTGGAACAGCAAGGACGCCGAGCTTTCGAGCGGCACGATCAACTGCATCTGGAACGGCTTTACCTACACCGGCCGCGAAAATGACTACACGTTCTCCGACCCCTATGTGGATAACTCCATCGTGATGGTCGTGAAGGCGGACAGCGGCATCACCTCGCTCGCGGACCTCGCCGGTAAGAGCGTGATGGCGCAGGCCGCGTCCTCCGCGGTCGACGCGATCAACGAAAACGAGGACTTCAAGGCGTCGCTCAAGGAGGTCGTGGAGCTGGGCGACTACAACATGGGCTTTATGGACCTCACCCAGGGCACGGTGGACGCCGTGGCCGCTGACCTCGGCGTTGCGCAGTATCAGATCGCGAACAACGACGGCGACTATGTCATCCTCGACGAGCCCCTCTCCACCGAGCAGTACGCCATCGGCTTCCTCAAGGGCAACACCGAGCTGCGCGACGCGGTGAACGCCGAGCTTCTCAAGATGGCCGAGGACGGCACCATGCTGGAGATCGCGCAGAAGTACGTCGATCAGGGTCTCGTGCTCGACAGCCTGTGCCTTATCAACAAGTAAAAACGTTTACCTCGGGCGACTGTAAAAACCAATTATAACTCATAGGTGCCCATCCTCTTCTCAGGGAGGGAGCGGGGGCGAAAGCCCCCGCTTTTTCCCGCTTATGACCGAATAAGGGAGAATCATTCCATGACTGTATCCACGATGCTTTCGCTATTATCCGAGGGCTTTGTCACATCGCTTTTGATCTTCGTGCTGACGCTGCTATTCTCGATGCCGCTGGGCCTTGCGGTGATGTTTGGCCGCCGCAGCAGATTGACGCCGCTGCGCGGCTTCATCAAGGCGTATATCTCCATCATGCGCGGAACGCCGCTGATGCTGCAGCTGATGGTCGTCTTCTACGGGCCGAAGCTCCTGCTTGGCGTCACGGTGCCGGGCAACTGGCGCTTCACGGCGGTCATCGTCGCGTTCGTCATCAACTATGCGGCGTATTTTGCCGAGATCTACCGCGGCGGCATCGAGTCCATCCCGCGCGGGCAGTATGAGGCCGCGCAGGTGCTCGGCTACACCAAGGCGCAGACGTTTTTCAAGATCATCCTGCCGCAGATGGTCAAGCGCGTCATCCCTGCGGTGACGAACGAGGTCATCACGCTCGTCAAGGACACGTCGCTCGCGTCCGTCATCGGCACGGTGGAGATGTTCACGCGCGCCAAGCAGATCGTTGCCTCGCCGAATACGCCGGGCATGCTGGCGCTGGTGGCGGCGGGTGTCTTCTACTATGTCTTCAACTATGTGGTCGCCTTCGCCATGGAAAAATGGGAGCAGGCGCTGCGCTATTACCGCTAAAGGGAGGGGAGAGCAATGGCAGTTTTTGAAATGCGGAACGCCAGAAAGGCGTTCGGCTTGCTCGAAGTCTTAAAGGGCGTGTCGCTCAAGGTGGAAAAGGGCGAGGTCGTGTCGATCATCGGTCCCTCGGGCGGCGGCAAGTCGACGATGCTGCGCTGCGCGACGCTGCTCGAAACGATGGACTCCGGCACGCTCGCGTATGGCGAAAACGTCGCAGCGCGCGAGGAAAACGGCAAAAGCGTCTACGCCGGAAAAGCCGCGCTTGCGCAGGTGCGGCGGCAGTTCGGGCTGGTGTTCCAGCAGTTTGACCTCTTCCCGCACTACACAGTGCTGAAAAACGTCTGCGACGCGCCGATCTCGGTGCAAAAGCGCGATAGAGCCGAGGTCGAGGCCGAGGCGATGGCGCTGCTCGACAAAATGGGACTAAAAGGCAAGGAAAACGCCTACCCCTATCAGCTCTCGGGCGGGCAGCAGCAGCGCGTGGCCATCGCCCGCGCGCTCGCGATGAAGCCGGAAATCCTCTTTTTCGACGAGCCGACCTCCGCGCTCGATCCGCTGCTCACGGGCGAGGTGCTGCGCGTCATCCGCTCTCTTGCCGACGAGCACATGACGATGGTCATCGTGACGCACGAGATGCCCTTTGCCCGCGCCGTGAGCGACCGCGTCGTGTTTTTAGACGGCGGCGTCATCGTGGAGCAGGGCAGCCCCGAGCAGGTCTTCGAAAACCCGCAGCAGGAGCGAACCAAGGAATTCTTGCAGTCTTACCGCGAGACGAGCAGCGCTCAGGCGTAGTAATTCACGAGCAGGTCGACGACCGCGCCGTAGCTCTGTGTGCCGAGTTCATCGCCGTAGGATTTGATCATCTTATCATTGAGCGACTGGGTGACGGTGGCCGTGAGGCCCTTGTACTGCGCCCAGTAGGCGCTGTTGTAGCGCAGATCGAGCACGATCTCGTCGGGTAAGCTGTCGCGAATCTGCTGCCATGCGTCGGGGTCGACGCGGTACAGCGCGTTGCCGAGGTGAATGTAGCCGAGCATCCAGCCCGTATAGTTGTAGTTTGCGTCGTCGCAGCGCGAGCAGGCGAGGACCGCAAGGAAGTTGCTCTGCTGCTCGGACGTGATGCCGCGCTGATGCGAGAGCTCGTGCGCGCAGGTCGAGGCCAGCAGCATCGCGGGCGAGTCCATGTTCACGTTTGACTCGCCCGTGAACGGAAAGTAGAAGCCCGTGAAGTTCATCGCGCTCATGATCTTCGAAAAGAAAATGCCCTTGGGCTTCTGGTCCGGCATGTCGAGGAACGGAAATTCGTCGTACAGGCAGTCGTACACCGTGTCGGCGTAGTTAAGGATCTCCTGCCGGTCGGCGGTGAAGAGGCCGTTTTCATCGCGCGCGATGTGCATCGACGCCTCGGCGAGATGGTCCGCGAAATACTGCGTGACGCGGACCAGATCATCATACGCGACGGGCTCGGGCGAAAGGCCGCTTCTGTCGCAGAAGTCGTCCGCGTAATAGTTCGCGCCCCAGAGAAGCGAGAACGCGGCGCAGACCGTGAGAAACAAGTCGAGCACGAAGAGCGCGCAGCGGTACGCGGCGCGCCCTTTTTGGCGCGACTTTATAAGATAGCGCACCATCAGCACGAGCAGCACGACCGCCGTGATCGCCGCGAGCACATACAGAAGCTCCGCGACCGAAAACGGCAGCGCCGCGCACGCGCGGCCTAAGAATTGCTCGAAGGGCAGCGTGACCGAATAGACCCAGAAATTGACGGCCGCGCGGTTTCCGCGGAAAAGATAGAAAAGCACAAGGACTGCGCCGCAGGCGAAAAGCCAGCGGTGCAGTCCTTTGTTGTCACGGTACAGGGTTTTCATGGGGAGATCAGTCCTTTTTTTCATCCGGAGAGGCGAGCGGCGCGGGGGCGAACATCGCGTCGTCCGTCACGCCCTTTTTCGTGAGGCTGCGGTTCGTGAACCAGTTCACAAGCGAGCTGATGCACGCGAAGATCGGAACGCCGAGGAACATGCCCAGCACCCCGCCGAAGCCGCCGCCGACCACGATGGCCACGATGACCCAGAAGCTCGAAATGCCGGTGGATTTGCCGAGGATCTTCGGCCCCAGAATATTGCCGTCAAACTGCTGCAATGCGATGATGAAGAGAATGAAATAAAGGCACTGCTTGGGGCTGACGAGCAGGATGAGGAATGCGCTCGGAATGGCGCCGAGGAACGGGCCGAAGATCGGAATGATGTTCGTCACGCCCACGAACACCGAAATAATTGGCGTATACGGGAACTTGAGGATCGAGCAGCAGATGAAGCAGAGGATGCCGATGATGAGCGAGTCGAGCAGCTTTCCGCGCACGAAGCCGCTGAAGATACGGTCAGCCTCGGCCACGGCGTGCAGCGTGCGGCGGTACGGCGTTTCGGGCAGAATGGCGTAGAGGATCTTCTTCGACTGCTTGGCAAAGCTCTCCTTGCGCGCGAGCAGATAGACCGAGATCATCATGCCGATGAGAAGGTTCTTGAGGAAGATGACGACGCTCCAGATGCCGCCGGTCACGGCGACGATCGCGACCTGCGCCTGCGGGATGACCGTGTCGGTGACCCACTTGACGAGCTTATCGTAGTAGCCGTTGAGTGCGGAGAGCAGCTGGTCGGAGTAGATGTCGTCGGAGAAGATCGCCTGATTCTCCACAAGGCTGTTGACCCAGTTGTAGACGGTTTTATAATAGCTTTCAAAGTTGTCGGCCAGTGTCTTCGTGCTGTCGACCAGCTCGGGGATGAGGATGCTGAACATCAGGTAGATGAGGGCGATGACGCAGATCCACGTGACGAGGATGCTCAGCCCCCGGACGAGCGAGGACTTGACCTTCGGCAGCCCCTTTTGGATATACCGGTCGAAAAAGTCGACGATGGGGGCGAGAAGGTACGCGAACGCAAGGCCGTAGATGACCGGCGAGAGCACGCTCATCAGCTTGTCGAAAAAGTCCAGCAGCACGCGGGACTGGAAAAACGTGTCGTAAAACATCAGCACCGCGCAGGCCGAGACGATCAGCGTTACGCCGAGGTGAAGATAGGTTTTGTTCTGCTTCATGGGCTCCCCCTTTTTTTGGGCAAAAGGCGTTAAATGACTGCTAAAAAGATACCAAAAACAGCTTACTATTTTTTGCTGGGAATTGCAACCGCTCATTTCGTGTGTTATGATAATCTTTACTCTCTGTTAATGAAGATGAACAGAACTTGACTTTTTTGGCAGAGGGTGATTTTAACCGACAGGGCGCAGGGTGCTTTGCCGGTCTGATGCTGTGAAGAGCAAACGAGGAGGAACCCATGGACGACAAAAAGCTGCTCTTTATCGTCAATCCCCGCGCGGGAAAGACCAAATCCCTCGCACCGCTGTTTGACGCCGCCGCGATCTATTCCGAGGCGGGCTATCTCGTCTCCGTGCGCAAGACCACGCACCGCGGAGAAGCGACGGAGCTCGCCGAATCGCTCGGGCCGGAATTCGACGTCGTCGTCTGCCACGGCGGCGACGGCACGCTCAACGAAACGGTGAACGGTGTGATGCGCATTCCGCGAGAATACCGCCCGCTCGTGAGCTATCTGCCCGGCGGCAGCACGAACGACTTTGCCGCGAGCCTGAATATCTCGTCGAATCCCGCCGAGGCGGCGGCCTCCGCCATGCGCATGAAGCCGAGATCTCTCGATGTGGGCAAATTCGGCGAGCGGAACTTCGTCTATGTCGCGTCGTTCGGCGCGTTCACAAAAACGACCTACACCGTCCAGCAGGATATCAAGAATATGTTCGGGCACTTTGCCTACTTACTCGAGGGCGTCAAGAATCTCGACACGCTCTGCCCGTACCGCATGAAGATCACGGCGGACGGCGAGGGCTTCGATGGGGAATACCTCTTCGGTGCGATCAGCAATTCGACGTCGATCGCGGGGCTGATGAAGCTCTCGCCCGACGAGGTGTCGTTCGACGACGGCAAGTTCGAGCTGCTGCTCGTGCCCGTGCCGAGAACGCCCGCGGCGATGCAGGCGCTCATTTTAGCGCTCATCAACAAGGACTACTACGACTCCGAGGGGCTCATCTTCCGCCACGTCAAGCACGTGACGGCGGAGACGGCCGAGGACATTCCCTGGACGCTCGACGGCGAGTACGACCCCGGCGCGCCGGTCGTGGAGATCGGGATCGAAGATAATGGGGTCACGATGCTATTATGACTTCAAAAAAGAGAGGCTGTCCTATAGCCACCCTCGCATAAGGGCAACATTTAAAAGAATCGTTTAGAGCAAGGCAAAAGCACAAGCGGCGCACCAGATCTGGTGCGCCGCTTGTGCTTTTATTTAGGAGCAGCAACCGATATGTGTATTTCTGAAATTTTGCCCAATATCAGTGCTCATACCGGGTCCAGTCGGGGTTTTTGTTCATGCCGGTCCAGGTCTCATAGTTTCCAGTCTTGTACTGGAACGCGTGGGAGTTGGTGGCCTCCTGGACCGCCAGGGAGAACCAGTCGCCGGGGTTGCAGTCCGGCCAGGTGTTCATGCCTGCCGGCAGGTCGCTGTTCTCCTCGGGGATGCGGTTCAGCACCCGGTTGATCATGGTCATAGCCTGGGCACGGGTGATGTAGGCATCCGGGCGGAAGGTGCCGTCCTCGAAGCCCTTGATCCAGCCCAACCCGGCAACTCGCCGGATATACTCCTCGGCCCAGTGTCCGCTGATGTCGGAGAAGGTCTGGGTGGTGCCGCCGGCACCGGTATCAAACCGGGCGCAAATGGCGGCAAACTGAGCCCGCGTGATGGGGGCCTCGGGATCAAAGGTAGTACCGCTATGACCCTGCACGATGCCCAGACCCGTCATGGTGGAGATGGCGGTATTTGCCCTGTTCGGCTTTCATTTTCTCATAAAGGCGAGCATTGTAATCTGTTACGCTCATAGCGAACACCTCCTTCAAAATAGAAATAGCCGCCTGATTTCTTTGAAAACCAAGCGGCTATGTATGTGGTTTATTCTGCTGTTAAAACAAGACGCAGGGTGCAGATCGGCGGGATCAATCCATATCGTTATTATCTTTAATGCCTTCGTTCATTTTCTTGATCTTCCTTTTCCACACAGAATACTGAGTTACCCAAGCAGCGAGGAAGATCGCTACGAATATGCCTACATAAGACAGAATTCCAGCGGTCGAATGGGGCATCCAGTTGGCAAAATAAGAGATGGGGAACATAATCACGCAAGCAATTGCGAAGTAAATCCCGCTTTGCTTTGCAAGGCTCCACGAATCGATCTCCCAAATAACCGAAGCCATTGCAAAGCCTGTGCCCATTATTCCGCTCAGACCGGTTTGAATGAGAACCGCATTTAGTTCGCTCCCCATTTTATTCACAAGCTCCGGAGTGACCGGATAGAAGAAGCCATCCCCAATGCAGATTGAGATAATCACCGTAATGACATATCCGATTGCAATGCCAACAGGGAAACCAATTACACCTCGTCCAATCAGTTTTTTCTTCATTTCTGCCACCTCACATTCCTAACAGTTGTTTGATTTTGGCGACGGATCGCCGTGAAACATAAGTAACCGTACCGTTTGAAAGCGTGATGCAAATTGTCCCGACAAAGCTCAAATCAAAGCTCTTGACCTTTCTCAGATTGATAATATCCGAGTTTGATATTCGGACAAAAGTCTTGCTGTCAAGCCGTTGTTCCGCCTCGTATAGCCTCAGGCGGAGCGCATACTCGCCGTGATTTGTCTCAGCAAACACCTTACCTGATTCAGCAAAAACACGGTAGATCTCAGACGGTTCCAGAACCTCGACCACATCCTCCCTGAATCCGGCAATGACCTGCGGTTGCTCGTCTGACAGTCTTTTTATGATTGCATTGACTTCATCGGTCATTTTGTCCGTCATCACGATGATTTTTGGCTCTTTGCATTTTTCGTCTATCTTGATTTCAATTTGCATCGGTTCACCTCCTTGCTACGGTTACAGTATAGGAAAATCAAGAACCGATTTCTACCGATTCTCGATAGGTGGTTGTTTTAGGAACATAGGTGGTAATTTTTACGGGAATCTCATACCGGTCTGGATGGGCGGCTGATAAGTATCTGCGGTATGGGGATGCTCCCATACCGCAGACGGATCATCCTTATAGTCAGTTCGACAAACTGGAATCTGTCGTATTAGAGATACCAAACCAATCCATTTTCTGTTGCCTGAATCATTGCCCCCTTCGGTACCTTTCGCAATATGATTAAAACATCCATATAATCGGGTGCTGGAGAAATTAGTCCCATAAACGAAGGAACTACACATATTGTCATCAACCACTTCATTGAAATCGGGCAGACCACGAAAACAGCAAGAAAGATTATCCCCGGAATCAAAGGTGCCAATGACATCATTATATATCGTCCTCTGCTAAGTGCTGCTGAGGATGCAGCATATGCTCTCAACTGTTTTAGAGATACTCCTATATAAACTTTTGCCCCCTTTGGATAACTTATAGCATGAAGAAATTCATGTAACGGCATCGCAACAAAAAAGCCAATAATAAATGACAGCGGCATAAGCCATAAATTAAATATAAATTCATCTGATTGCGCCTTTTTTGTAAAAATTGCAACAAAGCATACAATACAAGGGATAATCATGTATGGAATTGATGCTTTAATTATGTCATCTGGTCTGTCAATTAGAACTGCATTTTCAGGAATGCTTTTTTCTTCAATCTCTCTGTCCCACGGCTGATTACCGTCCCAAACGTTTTCCCAGTTTTTATTGCCATCCCATATTATCTGCGCCATTTTAATATCCTCCACAAATT
>OGHD01001406.1_pt1 | contig 10086 bp, 9 predicted proteins | sample 1571341 | NCBI WGS metagenome assembly OGHD01 (sample SAMEA2582026, study PRJEB24529) | metagenome | biome: Human gut stool | place: China | collected 2011 | reverse complement strand
AGGTACGAGACCATTGTCCACTACAACAAGGATTAAGACAAGTTAATCATTTGTATAATTGTTATAATGTTATAGTACGAGACCATTGTCCACTACAACAAGGATTAAGACGGATAGACATTAATGCTTGCACCATTGCAAGCTGAGTACGAGACCATTGTCCACTACAACAAGGATTAAGACCAGGCAAAGAAGCACATTGTTGCTCCTGAAGCATGCACGTACGAGACCATTGTCCACTATAACAAGGATTAGAATCATTTGTTTGTGAGTTATTCATAGGTTATTTTGGTTCATTGTTAGGGTTTACTGTTACATGAAAAAATCCCATATCAAGGTTGGTTGCCTTGGTATGGGATTGATTTTAATATAGTGATTTGCTGTTCTGTTCAGGTCTGTTTGGACCTATCCTTTTTTACTTCTGGTAGGAATCATAGAGTTCCTTGGCCTTGTCTTTGCCTAGGAAACCGGACAGTTTTTTCCAGATTCCACTCTTGTCAAATGGTTTGGCAAGTTCCTTCACTTCCTTCTTGGATGGATCCTGTAGCAAGCGGGTTGAGGTATTGAAGAGGGCGTTGCTGTCGGATTCGTTGAGCTGTGATGTCTTGAAGTCTTTCAGCCATTTTTCCACCTTCTGGAAGCATACCTTGAAGTCCTTGATACTATAGTTTACGCCATCTCCAGCGAGTTTATCAAGGGTGGTGCCAAGACCAGCAGCATGTTCCTTTTCTTTAGCTTCCTGAGCAGCCTGTGCTGCTTGTTGCTTTTTCTCTTCTTCCTGCTTGGCAATCTGTTCTTCGATATCGGCAACGATTTGTCTTTCTTCCTGGATGTTGATTCCTTTTTTGAGGAGTTCGTCCATGATTGCGTTATAGAGTTCCTTTGCCTTTTGGAAATCCTTGGTTTCTACATAGCTCTTGGCAAGGGTATATTGCTCGGAGAGTGATCTGCGGGCTTCTTTTTCTGCTCTTTCACCTTTAGCCTTGAGTGCAAGGTCTCTAATCTTATCCTTGTCTTCATCCGTGAGCCATGAGTGGATTGGTGTACCTTTTTCCTGGATCTTGTTGAAAGGATTCTTCTTCTCGAACTTGCTGTCTCCATACTCTTTCATCTCCATCATTCTGACTTCTTCGTCTGTATGTTCACTGAGGATATTGACGAGTTGGGTGATGCTTTCGGTTTGGGCCCACAACTGCTGGTAGTTCTCATAAGTGAACACCGACATCATTTCCTCAAAGCGCTGCATATAGTAGTTCATGTCTTGGCTAAAGCCGCGAAGGGTGATGTCTTCCTTATCGATGTGGCATTTGCCGAAGCCAAAAGCCTTGGCCATACCCAGGTTGAAGAACACATCTGGAGTCATATTGAACGTCAGGGCTGCCAATATAGCTCCAATCTCAGCTTCTCTTGTATTATGCAAGGAAATTCTGAGTGTAAAAGTTTGTCCGGCTGGAAGGGCCTTGAATGTTGTTCCCACATTCTTGTTTTCTCCTTGTGGAAGCTGGGTGGTGGTTCCCTCAGAATGGATTCTATATAGCTTTCTTCCTGCGATACCCTCGTTTTCATCATAGGTCTTGTATGGTGAATGCTGTTGTTTCAGATACAGAGGATAGTAGGAGGCCTTAGGAGTTCCCAGAATACCCTTTGTCTCTATAAGCTCAGAGTCCTCTACTGTTCCATCCATGAAGGCATGGCTGATTTGCACTCTTCCCTTCAGGTTGTCGTCACCAGTGTAACCAAACAGGGTTTCTCCCAGGTCGTGTCTGGTCTTGTCGGTCTTTTGCAGGATTTCTACCTGTTGGCGTACATTGTTTCTGAATGGGAGTTTGAACATTCTGGACATACCGAGAATCTCCTGACCATTTTGCATCTTGAGATAGAATACCGGTATTTCATAACCCTTTTCAAGAGCCATCAGGAAACAGCCTTTTCCTTCTTTTTCCTTGGCGAAATCTGGAGTTCCTTCATAGATACTCTTGAAGGCTCTGATGGTTTCCTCGCTTAAAGGGATGCTCTCACCTCTGTCTGAAGGGAACAGCAGTTCATGTTTCTTGCCTTGCATGAGTCCTGTGCAGACGATTCGGTAGCTTATTCGATCTTTTTCTCTCTCAGGATAGGTATGATAATGGTTGGAATCCGAGCCTACTGAAACATTGGTTTCCCAGACAGAGCCATTTGGTTTATATCCTGGGAAATTCAAGCCTACTTCTATGCTATTGATCTTTTCCAGTTGTCCATCGCATGGGGTGAAGAAATACCTTTCACCTTCCTTTGAGAGCCAGCCTGGTATGGCATTATTTACCTTATTGAGGTATTCGGCGCTTTTAGCCTTATTCATTCTGTTGGCCACATCACGATAACCAAACCATCTGTTCTGGAAGTCCTTGTCCTCCTGCATCTTGCCAAAGGACATGATTTCAATGATTTCACGCAATGTTCCCTTGATGGTGGTGCCTGGGATGAAGTAGTGGCGTTTTCCGTCCTTACCCATGATATGAGCAGAGTGCTCATTCAGTGCACCGTCGCGTGTGAAGAGAGGAGATACGTTCTTGATTTTCACCTCGATCACTCCATCCTCTGAGTCTGAGAATGGCAAGTCTTGAGTTACCTGCTCACTCCAGGAAGGGTAGAACACCTTTTCATTGAGTGGCACGAAATTATAGGGTGCTGTTTTTTCATTTTGCAGTTCCTCCATTATTTTTCAAATCCAACGAATATGTTTGCCTTGAGCTGAAGGGTAGGCATGTTTTCACAAAGCTCATCCTTCACCTCTTCCCACTGGCGCAGGAACTTTAGTGCCTTCACGCCTGGAAGACGGTGTGGCAGGTAGGTAATTGGAGTTGTGGTGGCAGAGCCATCCAGTTCTTCCTGCTTTACCTCGTATGTTGTTACGAAGTAATTTCCGTCCACATAACGGATCTGGATAGAAGTTTTTTCTTCCGGGTTCCACAGCAGTCCCTCTACGACGAAAGGATTCTCGCCGTCTGTAAGGGTAAGAGAAAGAGGTTCTCCTTCTCCTATGATTCTTGGCTTGCTCTGGTCGCTTTGCCAGAGGTAGCCTTCATATTTTGCATTTTTTATCTGATGTTCCATGCTTACTCTTGTATGTTAAGTGTTCCGATGAATATACCATTTCCTCTGTTGGTACCACCGCCCAGTGGCAGGAGGCCGTCGCAGATGTCCTGGAGGGCTTTCTCGAATGCCTTTCTGACATCTTCGTCTTGAAGGGCTTCCTTTTCAACCCAGATCTCTTCCACGAGTTCCTGGTTTTCCGCTGTGCTTACCTTTTCCTGGAACAGGGCACCGTCCATCACTCCACCGGTAAACTTATCTACCCTGATGTGAGGAAGAACCTTTGAGTCCGTGTTCTCAATGAAGACATCTGAGAAGATGGCCTTTCCTCTGGATGGTTTGACGTCTCCTTCGTCCAGTGTGGTGCCGAAGATATCCAGGCATGCCTTGTTTCTGTCGCTTGCGATAGCCTCTGCGTTGTCCACAAAGTGTTTTGTAAGGCGGTTCCAGTGGTAGGCTGTACGGTGTGAAATGGCTCCTTTGACGGATGTTGCCGGTATCAGGCTCTTGGCCTCCTTGATTTCTGGCTTGCCGGTTGACCAGTCCACATAGTTTTCCTTGACGGGTATCATATCGGCATCTTCGTCTCCAAATCCTGATGAGAACAGGAAGAAGTTCAAAGGCTTGAGAGTGAGGGTATATTTGATCCAGTCAGCTCCCTGCTGTTCGCTTGGCTTCTTCTCGATGGCCTCATTCCAGTCCTCTTCCAGCGATGATGACTTTTTCAGGTAGGCATCGAGGTCCTTTTCCTGAGTCAGGTCATAGCTTGCGTACTTCAAGCTCACGACCTTCATGCTTCCGAAACCATTTCTCGTTCCGCTGCCGACTCTGAAGGTAGGAGAGGAGATGGTGTTCAGAATGTTCTGCATATTCTCGTCATCCTTCGTTTCAGAGAGGAGTTCCATCTCGAAGATGAATCGGGTGCCTTTATATACTACCTGTTCGTCGAACTTGCCATGGTCTGCGCCTGTACCCTTTTCCGTGATTCTTACATGCTGGCGGATAGGCAATACCTCAAAGGCCTTGAGATACTCATCCTGCTCTATATTCTTAAGTCCGTCCATGGCCTTCTGGTTGCTGCCTAGAAGCAGTGCGTCGGAAATGAGGACCTTGGAGCCTTCTCCCTTGTCTCCTTTCTGATATCCGAAGATAGAGTCTCTCTCCTTCAGGTCTTTCAGGCTGTGACGGATGATGCCCATGAGTGATGTGCCCGGGATATATGGCAGGTCATTCACGTCTCTTGCCACAGGTGCATCTGTAATGATGTCCTTCTCGCCGCTACCCACTGCCAGAGGTGATGTCGCCTCCAGGGTGATGCGCGCAATCATGCGATATTTATATTTTGTCATCTGCATTGCTCTATTGTTTTTTTGCCATTTCAGAGGCAAGGTTCACTAATGCTCTTTGAGACAGGTCTCCATACTCCTCGTTGTTACCCATCTGCTCTATAAACTCTCTGAGGATTCTGTCTCTCTGCTTGGCTTTCCAGTCCTTGGCCTTGATTCCATGGGTAATATAGCCGATTGACTCTATGACTTCGGCTCTTGGATCTGTTGGAGACGGCTCTCGTTTTTTCATTTCCTTCTTGTCGAAGAGTTCAAGGAGAATCTCGTTCATGGTAGGATGCTGGAGGGCGATGCTGCGGATGGCACCCCATTGAGAAGAGAATTTGCCTTGTGAGAACAATGGCTTGTACATCTTGACAAAGTGGTTCACCTGCTCATAGATATAGACAGAAGAACTGTTCTTGTGCTTCTTTCTTGCCAGGAATGACAGCAGCGGTGTTCCCTCCAGGGCTCTTGTCTCTGTAGCCTGAGCTTTTGTCTTATGGGTGAGTTGAAGGGCTGTCTGACCATTTTCCCCTGCCTTTTGCAGCAGCTTCCATCCATAGATGACCTTACCGAATCCCTCATTCTTATAGTTGCCTACATAGGAAGGAAGCTGTGAGAGTGTTGGCAGCTCATCAAGCTTGACAACGAAGACACTGCCTTTTTCGATACCCACACGGTCTGCATCTCTGGTTTGGCGCTTGCTATTCCAGGGAGCATATTGGAAGGTTCTGATCTGTGACTTCTCCCAGTCGATTTCTCCGTTGAGTCCCAGCATCTGGGCTGTTGGCTGGAAGGTTGCTGTTCCTGTTTCATCCAGGAAGATGAGTCTGCCATCGGCAAAGACTGTAATATAGTTACTTCCATTGATAGAGAACTGGGATGCTGCAGATGGAATTTCCTGGAAGGAAGCTTTCGTGATTTCAATGAGGCCATACTGTGCCGTCTTGGATCTGCCCACATGTTTTCTTCCTGTCAGCTTTTCCTCGATGATAGGGGCAAGGGCTTCATCGTCTATCTCTACAGAGAAATAGAATTCGCTTCCCTTCTCCAGTCCTTCATATCCGAACATCTGGCTGTCCTTACTCTTGCGAAGGGTTCTGTCATAGGCACTCTTGATGGCAAAGCTTTTCAGACTCTCTACTGCGTTAGCCTCGTTTTCTGCAAACTCATAGTAGCCTTCGCGGCATTGCTTGAGCTGCTGTGGCTGGCCACCAGCACCATGCTTGTCATCTGAGCGGCTATAGAAGTGGTGGATGTAGCTTTCCTCACCCAAGGATTTGAGCTTTGGGTAGAAGAGGGATGCCGGAATATGGAGGCTTCTTGTCTTGGCATCCTTGGATGCCGGATGTGCGTCACCGAATCTTACATGTCCGCTATGGAAGATTTCTGCCTGCTCTTGGGGTTGGAAGCTCATGTAGTCTTTAGCTACGATGCCCAGGAAGCAGTTGCCTGGAATGAAGGTCAGGGATTCCTGGTTTCCTTCTGTGGCTGCTCGCTGGTTCAGGATGACATCTGAGAGCAGTTTACATTTGAATTGAAGAGTTTTCATGCCTTACCTCCTTTCTCAATACTGAATTTACATCTGCCTAGTCCTCTGTTTCTGCCTGTTCCCATATGCTTGATGAAGCCAAGTGCTGATTCCAGAACGCTTTCCATATCATCATCTACATAGAGAATTGTTACATAGAGTGTGCATGGAATGGTGGTTTCGATGGTGCGAAGGCTATGTTCCTGGGTGATTCCGTTTTTCTCATCGATGGCTGTTGCCACCTTATTTATATATAGCAGGTCTTCCACATGGTTGGAAAGGATGCTTTTAGCCTCGTCCTCTTTGAGGGTAGCATTGGTGAAGAACAGGGCGCCGGATGGCAGCGCTTCTTCAGCGGTAGCTGCTTTGCCGAAGGCTTTCTCCAGGTTCATGTCCAGACCTCTGAGGGCAGAATAGTCCTCTACAGCTTCTCGAATGAGGCCTTTGATTGTCTTGCCGGGAATAAATGGCAGACCATTGATGTCCTTGATGACGAGTGAATCGGCATCTGCACCGGCAGAGAGGCCAGATCCACAGTGCCATGGTGAAAAGAACTCTATTTTTATGGTTAAGTCTTTCATTGCTTTATCCTTCCTTTGTTCTTTGGTTGAGAATTGTGTTTAAGTCCAGCAGATCCGCAGCAGGATAGAAAACATCTTCAGAAAGCGTTCTCTTCTGTGGGGTTGTGGCCTTTTGGAAAGTTTGCTTGGTAGAAGCAGAGAGCATGGCATAGCTGCGAGCGGCTGCCTGCTTGGCCATTTCCTTATTCTGGTGCATGGCGGTCATCCATTTTCTGATGCTGGTCTTGGCGGTGTTGCCCTCCTTGCCGTTGAGAATACTGCATGTATCCTCCAGCTCTTCTATCGTCCAGTATTCTTCCGTCTGGTGCAGGAAATAAGGTCCGAAGTTGAAGGAAAGTCCCTTTTGTGGGGTCTTTTCCTTCAGGATCATATTAGGATAGCTTTCAATGAAGCTTCCCTGTACCTTATAGAACATCACACTTGATGGTGCTACTGGGGCATCCTTTTGGATAAGAGAATCCTTTGAAACTATCTTGGCCTGGGTACATAGCGTCTCTGCCAGGTCATATCCATAGTGGAACGGATAGGAAGACTTGATGAAGGCTATGCCTGCACATGCGGTGAGTCCGTTATCTGCACCCAGCTTCTGCCTGGTGGCATTCTCAAACTCTTCAAGATAGACCTTTACATAGTCGAGGGCTAGGCTTGCCTTGCATATCATGGTCATGTCATCTCCACCCAGTACTACAGGACGGAATGGGAAAATGCTTGACTCTTGTGTATAATCTTCTGCGATGTATACTTTTTTGAAGGCGGCTCGGGCTGCCTGGCAGGTAGCCTGGTTCAGCTTTTCTGAGAAGTCTTTCAGCTTTTCCATGGAGCTGCTGAATTTGGACAGAATCTGTCCCAGACCATTACCGTCAGCATGAATGATGGCTACCCAGTCATTCTTGCCTGTGAGATTCTCGATGTTCAAGGCGATGTTCTTAGGAGAGAGATTCTTGATATGGAAACTCTTTTCTGCCAGGCTGATGGTTGCCTTGCCTCCGACGGAGAGGTTGCGTTTCTTTAGTGTTCCTTCATCCAGATATTCCTGACTTTCCTGGGTGATGGCAGGAAGTCCTGTGGTTCTTGAACGTTCTACGCCCATGAAACCTACGGTCATGCTTCTGGCTGGTTTGTTGCGTTGGATCTTCAGCTTTTTCTCCAGCAGGTCCATGCAGGAAGCGAAGTGAGTCTTGAGTTCTTCCTCCGTTACCTTTACCACAGCCTGGCTGATGGTGATGCCAGGAGCTGCCAGCATCACGGTCTTAGGAAACTCCAGGACGGTTTTCTCGCATTCTTGGAGATCATCATAGACACATTTGATGTTACCGGCTGCATTGATGATACGGGTAGCTCCTTGCAGGTAGTTGGATTCAAAGAGGGTGGTGCATATCTTTTCTACCAGCTCGCTGCCGCCGACGATGTCTTTGAGTGAGTTGGTCGAGAAGATAAAACCCTGGATGCCCTGTATGGAGGCTCCATATATATATTTGTTTTTCTCCATGTTATTTTGTTTTTACGGTTGTGGGTGTAAAAGTATAAAAAAAAGATGGTAAAAACTATTTTTTCTTCAAGAAAATGTTATTTATCGGATATTTTTTTGTATTTTCGCCAAAAAAATAAGAAATGGAAGCAACTAACATAGCCGTGTTGAGATTTAAGGAAACCTTGAGCTCTACTGAACTCAGGTGCTTTCGTGGTGCCATAGTTGAATTGGCTGGTAGGGAAAATCCCTATTTTCACAATCATGAGGCAAATGGGCTGAGATATGGATACTCTTTGGTTCAGTACAAGGTAATTGATAATCATGTTTGTCTGATTGGAATAGCGGATGCTGCCATGGCAGTGATGGCTCTGGTGGGAAAGTTTCCTATAAGTCTCATGATTGGAAAGAAGGAGATGGAGTTTCATGTACAGGATTGTACGCTCACTCCTTATTTTCCCAAAATAGATGATGCCCCGAAGCTTTATCATCTGAGCAGTTATATCGGTCTTACTGATGAAAACTTCAAGAAATACCATTCCATGCTGGCTCTTACGGACAAGTTGATTTTTCTGGAGAAGGTCATCACAGGCAACATCCTTTCCTTTTTGAAGGGGATTGGCTATCATGCAGCTGAAAAGATAGAATGTGCCATCACTCAATTGAAAGAGCCTGTGGAACAGAGCTACAAGCATGTGAAGTTTGATACCTTTGATCTGATGTTTGTCAGCAACATGGAACTTCCTGACGGCATTGCTTTGGGAAAGAGTGGTAGCGTGGGCTTTGGTACGCTTTCCAGACGGGAGCTTCCTGATAGATTTAAAAACTTTAATCAGTAATATTATGGCAAAGGTACTCATTTCATTTATCGGTACAGGTCCTCTGGTGAACAAGGGGACATTGGGGGAGGAGAAGTCTGCCCGTGAATATCGCAGGGCTTCTTATCATCTGGGTGAAGAGAATCTGGGTGAATACTCATTTATGGCAGCTGCATTATATGAAACTCAGAATATAGGCAAGGTTATATTAATTGGTACTGCCCATTGTATGTGGGAAGAGGTATATCGCTATTTTCAGGAGAAGAACGGCGGTGTGGTTGACGAGGATGTCTATTGTGAAATCGCAGAGCATTGTGAAGCGGCTACCAGCATGAGTGAATTGTATATCCCTCATGCCAAGGAGATAGAGGCGGCTATTGGAAAGGATGCCCATCTTGCTCTCATAAGATATGGCGTGAATGAGGAGGAAATCAATGAGAATATCAACATCATCCTGCAGCTGAACCAGTTGCTCTCTACGGGAGATGAACTCATCGTGGATGTTACCCATTCTTTCCGCTCATTGCCTATTACCATCATGAATCTGCTTCTTTATCTGAGGAATGTCAGCAGCAAGAATATCAAGATTTCTCATATATATTATGGTATGATAGAGATGAGCAAGGAGTATGGTTATGCTCCGATTGTGGATTTGAAGAAAATCCTCAAACTCAATGACTGGATTGTGGGAGCCATGGCTTTCAAGCAGTATGGAAATGCCTATCAGATTGCAGGGCTCATTCAGCAGGAGGATACGGATGTGACCAATCGTTTGAAGCATTTCTCGGATGTGATGAATCTCAACCATCTGTATGCCATCTCTCAGGAGACCCAGTCTTTGAGAGCTTTGATGAAAAAGGATTTTGATTCGATGCTTCCTGAAATGATTGTGAAGCCGGTGGTGAAGAATTTTCTCAATAATTTCAAGGGAACCGAGCAGGATCCTGCACGGTTCCAATATCAGCTGGCCCAGTGGCAGTTTAAGCACATGAACTATACGGCTGCCTTGATTTCCTTGCAGGAGAGCATTCTTTCCTATGCCTGTCAGCTTGCAAATCACGACCCTTTTGACAAGGATGAGCGTCAGGAAATTAAGGATGTCATTTGCAATGACAAGGAGTTCATACCATTTGAGTTGAGAGGAGTATATTTCGAGATTACTAAAAACCGAAATGTCGTGGCTCATGCCCTGGAGAGTAATTTCTCTTCGGGCAAGATTATTGAAAGTTTAAGAACATCGCTTATTACGGCGGGAAAATATATTAACTAACAATTAAAATTATGGGTA
>OGHD01001403.1_pt1 | contig 10113 bp, 7 predicted proteins | sample 1571341 | NCBI WGS metagenome assembly OGHD01 (sample SAMEA2582026, study PRJEB24529) | metagenome | biome: Human gut stool | place: China | collected 2011 | reverse complement strand
CTGAGACAGCCGGTTCTGTCCCTCCGTGCCATTACCCCACTTTCCGGCAATGACCTCTGCTGCGATCTCCTCGTTTGATTTCTTTGCCGGAGCACTGCTGTTTCCCTTCGCATAACCATTCAGTCCTGCTGCCTTGATCTTTGCCGGGAAATCCACATAGCAGTAATCCTGATCACAGGTCTGTCCGTTGATCTTATTGCTGCGGATAAGGTTCGTCTCACCACCAAACTGCCAGATCTGTGTTTCCGCACCGCTTGCCGGGGCCGGCTTGTTCTTTCCCCATCTGGCAACCCAGTGGGTGTAACGGGTAAGCTCCCCATCGTTCATCTCACTATTAAAAAATGACTCGGATGAATAAATACCGACCCAGCATCCGGCTACTTCCATCTCTGAACAGAATGCCTTGATGATCTGTGTCAGTGTGTTCCTGTCGTTCTTTGTGATCATGCTGCCTTCCACATCATAAAAGACCGGGTACTCAAATTTCTTCCCCTTAAGGAGTGAAAGGAAATATCCTGCCTCTTTCTTTGCTTCTGCAGTACTTCTGGCATTTCCATAAAAATATGCCCCTTTCGGAAGTCTGCATTCCACGCATTTCTTATAGTTTGCCTCAAACTGGCTGTCCTTATAAAGCCCGGAATCAGCACCTCCGGCTTTGATAATGGCAAACTCCACGCCTTCCTTACTCTTAGCCCTTGCAAAGTCAAAACTGCCCTGCCATCTGCTTACATCAATTCCAAATCTCTGACTCATAATATGATCCTCCATTTCTTTGTAATAAAATAGGGAAGGCGTCACCCTTCCCCGTTGTCTTTGTCTTCTTCTGACCTGTCATGAAGCTGTTCCAGCACGGCTTTGATCTTTGCCGGAACCGGAAGTCCCAGATGGGATGCATTCTCCAGAAGGGATATCCCTTCGTTTGAGATGTAGAAGAAAATGGCTGCCGTCCTTAAAACGCTCCCCGTTCCGATGACATATACATCAAGAATGTTTGCAATGCCGACCATAAGGAAAATCAGCACCTTACGGCAGATTCCCTTAAAACCGACTGCACTGGACAGCTTCTGGTCACTGATTGCACACATGACTCCCGTGATGTAGTCGATGATCACAAATGCGAGCAGTGCAAAGAGCAGACCGTCACATCCTCCCAGAAAGTATCCAAGCCATCCTCCGACTGCCGTGAATACAAACTGTACTGCGTTCCAGAATTCCTTCATTGTCTTGTCCTCCTTTGATTTTTTGTATGAAAAAAGCAGCTACCCGTAATGGATAACTGCCGATTTCCGTGTAAGACCCCTCGAAGTAGAACACCTGACTGTCTCCTTCAAAAGCTAAAATGTGGGTACAGATACGGTCGAGGAACCAACGGTCGTGGCTGATAACTACGGCACATCCGGCAAAATCTTCCAAACCTTCTTCCAGCGCACGGAGGGTATTTACGTCAATATCGTTGGTCGGCTCGTCGAGCAACAACACGTTACCTTCTTCCTTCAGTGCCATGGCCAGATGCAGACGGTTACGTTCACCACCAGAAAGCATACCGCAGAGTTTTTCCTGATCAGAACCAGAGAAATTAAAGCGGCTCAGGTATGCACGGGCATTCACATCGCGGTTACCCATACGAATCAGGTCGTTACCGCCACTGATTACCTGGTATACGGTCTTGTTCGGGTCAATATCCTTGTGCTGCTGGTCTACATAGGCCACTTTCACAGTCTCTCCTACTTCAAACTCACCTTTATCCACACTTTCCAATCCCATAATCAGGCGGAACAACGTCGTCTTTCCGGCACCGTTCGGACCGATAACTCCCACAATACCGTTAGGCGGCAGCATGAAGTTCAAGTCGTCGAAAAGCAATTTATCGCCATACGCCTTGGCCACATGCTTGGCTTCGATAACCTTGTTTCCCAGACGCGGACCGTTCGGAATAAAGATTTCCAACTTTTCTTCCTTCTCCTTCACATCTTCGTTCAAGAGTTTGTCGTACGAATTCAGACGAGCCTTACCCTTGGCCTGACGAGCCTTAGGAGCCATGCGCACCCATTCCAACTCGCGTTCCAGCGTCTTACGACGTTTGCTGGCCGTCTTCTCTTCCATTTCCATACGCTTGGTCTTCTGCTCCAGCCAGCTTGAATAATTTCCCTTCCAAGGAATACCTTCACCACGGTCGAGTTCCAGAATCCATCCGGCCACATGATCCAGGAAGTAGCGGTCGTGTGTTACGGCAATTACCGTTCCTTCGTACTGCTGCAAGTGCTGTTCCAGCCAGTCAATGCTTTCTGCATCCAGGTGGTTGGTCGGCTCGTCGAGCAACAGGATGTCCGGTTTCTGCAACAACAGACGGCACAAAGCCACACGGCGGCGTTCACCTCCCGAAAGGTTCTTCACCAGCTGATCTTCGGGCGGACAGCGCAACGCATCCATCGCACGTTCCAGTTTGCTGTCAAGATTCCACGCATCGGTAGCGTCAATAATATCCTGCAGTTCGGCCTGACGCGCAAAGAGTGCGTCCATCTTTTCCGGATCTTCATAATATTCCGGCAAACCGAACTTCTGATTGATTTCTTCGTATTCGGCCAGCGTGTCTACCACCTGCTGCACTCCCTCCATCACGACTTCCTTCACGGTCTTCGTGTCGTCAAGCTGAGGTTCCTGTGCCAGATAACCTACAGAATATCCCGGTGAAAATACCACTTCACCCTGGTAGTTCTTTTCGATTCCGGCAATGATTTTCATCAAAGTAGACTTACCGGAACCGTTCAAACCGATGATTCCGATTTTCGCGCCATAAAAAAAGGATAGGTAGATGTCTTTCAATACCTGTTTGTTGTTCTGGAATGATTTGCTCACTCCCACCATTGAAAAGATAATTTTCTTGTCGTCTGCCATATTCTTTATATTAGTTAAGTTATCTATTCTTCATTCGTTTCATGAAATAGCCGTGCACCACTGCCTGATAAATCAACAGGCCTGCCAGCAGAATGAGCGATGCAGCCCGGAACTGTTGTCCGGAGATGTCTTCTGTGTATTTCCCGAAGAACACGCCCAGCATGACGCCCGACTCCCAAAGCAACTGATAGGTGTGATAGCCCGTTCCGCGCTCACAGTGCAAAGGAAGACGTATCATCATCCGCAAGAACTGAAGCAGGGAGAAACCCATGCCCAATCCGGTCAGGAAACCTGCTCCCATCAGCATTCCTTTTTCGGTGGAACAGCCCAGCAGCCATACTGCCACGCACATCAATACCAGTCCGACACCATTCAGCAGGCGGCCGTTCACTTGCTTGCGAACCACGCGGTCCAGCAGCAGGAAGACGATAAATCCGGCTATGATACAAATGTAGAAAAAAGTATCGAAAATCGAGCTGAACAGCACCCCTAAAATGAAGGGAACCACCATCATGTTCAGCCCCGGAATCAAAGTACGGAAAAGCAGAAAACGGTCGAACGACAGCAGTGGAAGGTCCAACGGAGCACGGAAACAGACTTCCACCATGGAAACCAGTACGACCGGAAGGGCACAAAGTCCCACAAAAAGATAAATCTGCTGCTGGAAAGAAAGATACCAGCCTGCATTATATCCCAACAGGATGCCGCACAGCATACCGAGTACCCCCGACCAGGTGAAAACCACACTGGCCTTGTTTCTGTATTGGCTGGGAGTTACATCGATGACCAGGGTACTGCCCATGGCCATCAGTACCACCCCAAACAAGGCTCCCTGAAGCACACGCAAAAGGAAAATCATCCCCCACTCTCCGGCGTATGGATACAACAATCCCAAAAGCGCCAGCAGCAGAAGGCTGCGCGTACACACATTCTTACGCTTAAACGTATCGACCAGGTAATTATTGAAAGCTCCCAAAAGAAAAAGAGAAGCTCCAAAGATGGCTATGGCACCTCCGGCCTGAAATCCCGTATATCCTCCTTCTGACACCATCCAGTGGTGAAGTGCAGGAAACAGCATATACACTGCCGTATACAAGAAAAAATTAGCGATGAGCAAAAGATTAAAATTCTTGTTCCACATTTTTTCTACATCTGATAGAAAACACAAATGCACAGACTGCGACTTTTAAATTGTCCGGAAGAACCGGACTTTGCAGTCCATGCATCTGCGGCTTATAAATGATAATCTTAGTATTGTTCTGACTCGTTAGGGAAGTCACAAGCTTTCACGTCGGCTACATAATGTCCGATAGCATCGGTCATCACGGTATTCAGGTCGGCATAGCGACGAAGGAAACGCGGGCTGAATCCTTTGGTCATACCCAACATGTCAGTCACCACCAATACCTGTCCGTCTACTCCTCCACCGGCTCCGATTCCGATAACCGGAATAGTCAACTCCTGAGCCACACGGGTTGCCAGTGCAGCCGGAATTTTCTCCAGTACCAGAGCGAAGCATCCGGCTTCTTCCAGCAGACGCGCATCCTTGATCAGCTTTTCAGCTTCTGCGTCTTCTTTGGCGCGTACACCGTAAGTTCCGTATTTATTGATAGACTGAGGCATCAGTCCCAGGTGTCCCATCACGGGCATTCCGGCACCGATGATACGGCGAATCACGTCAATGACTTCTTCACCACCTTCCAGCTTCAGGGCATCGGCATGTGTTTCTTTCATGATGCGGATAGCATTGCGCACCCCGTCAAACGGGTCTGCCTGATAAGAACCAAATGGCATATCCACCACTACCAATGCACGCTTCACACCGCGCATTACTGACTTTCCATGATAAATCATCTGCTCCACGGTAATAGGCAAGGTCGTCACGTTACCCGCCATCACATTCGAAGCTGAATCACCTACCAGAATCACATCCACACCTGCGCCGTCTACAATCTGCGCCATTGTATAATCATAAGAGGTCAACATGGAAATCTTTTCACCTCTCTGTTTCATCTCAATCAAACGGTGAGTCGTTACCTTACGAGTATCACCTGAAAGATATCCTGCCATAGTTTTCTTCTGAATTAATAAAATTTCCGCAAAAATAGCCGATTTTTCCGAATCAGACAAGCCTTACAGCAAGTTCATCATTTCTTCATACGTAAAACAGGTGAAATCTGGAATCACCCGGGCGCACTGATTTTGAATGGCTTCCGCCGGATTGGTGGTGCTCAGTCCCACTACAGGCATGCCTGCTGCGTTTCCCGCCTGAATGCCATGGAACGAATCTTCAAACACGACGCAATTGTCCGGAAGCGTTTCGAAAACTTTGGCTCCAAGCAAAAAACAATCGGGGTCCGGCTTGGATTTCTGAAACATCTCGGCCGTGAGTATCCGGTCCACCATGTCTTTCAATTCAGGATGTGCCGCATACACATTGGCCATTTTCTTCTCGTTCGAGCTGGTCACTATGGCTATTTTCACTCCATGAGCACGAAGACTCTGCATGAACTCTGCCACTCCCGGCACATATTCATAGCGCATCTCTGTCTCGAAACGGTTCAGGCCTTCTGTAATTTCAGCCTGTTCATGCTCCATTCCCTGAAAATAACGGTCGTAAATCTGCCGCAGCGTCTGTCCCTTGATGATTTTTCCGAATTCCTCGTATTCCGGATGGTATTTCTTTCCCACCTCATTCCAGAAGATGCTGTACTGTGACTCAGTATCCATCACTACTCCGTCAAAATCAAAAAGTGCTGCTACGCATTTAGTTTTGTCCATTGGTATGTTTAGTTTGATTTAACGGTACAAAGTTCTAAAATATTGCTTCATATTCCTAACTTTGGAAATTAAAATAAACAAACGTACATGAAAGAAAACAATCCGCACATATTGGGAGAAGCCCCTATCGGGAAACTGCTGGTGGAATATTCCATTCCTGCCATTATCGGAATGACACTGACTTCCTTGTATAACATCATCGACAGTATTTTCATCGGTCATGGTGTGGGAGCCCTGGCCATCTCCGGTCTGGCCATTACCTTTCCGCTGATGAACCTGCTGGTAGCCTTCTGTACACTGGTGGGCGTAGGAGGTGCCACACTTTCTTCCATCCGACTGGGACAAAAGGATAAAAAGGGAGCAGAAGATATTCTCGGTAACGTAGCCATTCTTTGTGTCATTAATGCCATCTTCTACGGCGGATTGGCATTTATCTTTCTGGAACCGATTCTCTTTTTCTTCGGAGCCAGCGAAGCTACCCTGCCGTATGCCCGCGATTTTATGCAGGTAATTTTATTGGGCAGTCCGATTTCCTACGTGATGATCGGGCTTAACAACATCATGCGTGCCACCGGTTACCCGAAAAAAGCCATGCTTTCTTCCATGCTGACCGTAGGCTGCAACATTATTCTGGCTCCAATTTTTATTTTTGTACTGAACTGGGGAATCCGGGGAGCGGCACTTGCGACCATCTGCTCACAGTTCATCGGCATGCTGTGGGTATTGTATCACTTCTACAGTCCGAAGACTTATATCCGCTTCCAGCGTCACAGCATGCGACTGAAACAGCACATCATAGCCAATATTTTTGCCATCGGCATGTCGCCCTTCGTCATGAATGTATGTGCCTGCTGCATCGTAATTTTCATCAACAACCGTCTGCTCAACTATGGAGGTGATATGGCAATCGGTGCATTCGGCATCCTTAACCGTATCCAGATGCTCTTTGTCATGATTGTAATGGGTATCACCATGGGAATGCAGCCCATTACGGGATACAACTACGGTGCACAGCATTTCGACCGCGTAAAAAGAACCTTGAAACTGGGAATCACGGCAGGATGTATCATTACTACCTTAGGATTTATAATCGGTGAGCTGTTTCCCGGTATATTTGTCGGCATGTTTACTGACAACCACGAACTGACTGATGAAGCGACACTGGCCCTGAGAATTGGCATTCTATCCTTCCCGGTGGTAGGTGCACAGATTGTCATCACCCAGTTCTTTCAGTCCATCGGAAAGGCCCGGATTTCCATCTTCCTGTCTCTTTCCCGCCAGCTGCTCTTCCTTCTTCCGGGACTGGCTTTTCTCCCACCCTTCTATGGCGTGGAAGGTGTATGGTTCAGCATGCCGTTATCCGATGCCTTGGCCTTTGCCGTGGCAGCTTTGATGCTGGCATACCACTATAAGAAAAAGATGTCAGGCACCGATTTACGGACAGTTTAAAAGCTTTCTGAGAAAAGAAGAGCCAGATTCAGCACAGATACAATCACTGCCATGGTGTAAAGCACAAAACTGCTCCACCGGGAGTTGGCATATTGCCCCATGACCCGTTTTGAGGAAGTCAACCCTACCTGCAAGAAAATGGTAAACGGAAGCTGAATGCTCAGTATCATTTGTGAGATGATCAATCCTTGGAAAGGATTCTCGATGAACAAAATGACAACCAGTGCAATTCCCAATGAAAGCAGAATGCCTACACGAGAGTGCACATCCTTTACATGATAGGATTCACCAAACATGCCGGCAAAAATCGAACCGGCGGCCATCCCGCTTGTCACAGTGGAAGAAATACCTGCCATCAGCAAGGCAAGGGCAAAGATGGTAGCAGCCTGATTGCCCAGCAAAGGTTCCAACAAGCTCTTGGCTTGCTGCAACTCTTCTACTCCGATATGATTAGCAAAAAAGGTAGCCGCAGCCAGCAGAATCATCGCACTGTTGATGGCCCAGCCTACTCCCATAGAGAACAGGGTATCATAGAATTCATATTTTAATAGCTTACGAATAGAAGCATCGTCCTTCTTGTTGTATTCCCGACTCTGTACCACTTCCGAGTGCAAGAACAAGTTATGAGGCATCACTACAGCTCCCAGCACACTCATTATCACCAACAGACTTCCCTCGGGAATAGAAGGTGTCACCCACGAACGGGCAGCCAAAGGCCAGTCTATGTCAACCAGAAAAAGTTCATAGAGAAATGACAGTCCTATCACCGACACAAATGCAATAATAGAGCGCTCAATCCGCTTGTAGGAATTGGTAAACAGCATGATTGTGACAAAGAAAGCAGTGAGAAGGGAACCCCAGATAATAGGAATATCGAATAACATTTCCAGGGCAATGGCTCCTCCCAAAATCTCAGCCAGAGAAGTGGAGATAGATGCCAATACGGCTGTTCCCAAGATAGGACGTGACACCCATTTCGGTGTATATTTCGTGGCAGCCTCACTCAAGCAAAGTCCGGTAACAATTCCCAAGTGAGCCACATTATGCTGCAACACGATGAGCATAATAGTAGACAAGGTAATCACCCACAACAAGGAGTACCCGAAGTCTGCTCCTGCCGCAAAATTAGAAGCCCAGTTGCCCGGATCTATAAAACCAACGGTCACAAGCAAACCGGGACCAATATATTTAAAGAAATCCAGTCCACCAAGATAACGCTGGTGGTCCTTACGTCGTAATTCTTTGATGAAATTCCACATACCTATAAAGCTGTTTTAATAAAAAAAAACACACTTAGCCGATAGAATGTTCACACAAAGAGTAAAGAAATTTGTAATTAGTTCAAAATTAAATCGGCCCAACCTGCCGCATGATACCAAGAGATGGATTGCTCGTAGTAATCATTCCAAGCTGTTTTATTAGCAACATAAGGATTATATTCTTTTGGAATATACATACCGATTCCACAAAAACGGGCTTCATCAACTATGACTCCATCAAATTCATAGTCAGTGCCTGACAAGCAATCTTTAGCTATCACAGCCTGATTCAGGGCCGACTGCACAGTTGACACAGCTTCATTCAAATCTAAATTCTTCACTCCACTCTTCCGTCCTAGTTCACGGAAGAAATCAAGCAAATCATAAGAAAAGTACCGATAATCACGCCCCCATCCATAAGCTCCATACTGCTGTACATTCTGCATGGACACAGAAGAAAGCGCATCCTGCCACTCGGAGAGTTTTGCTTTTACCGCACTGGCCAGATTTTCCATTTGGCTACAATCCATCACTGCACATGTCCCCCAAACATCCTTTGTTTTATTGAAAGAAATAAACTCATGACAAACAGCAGAATAGTCTATATTTTCAGTATACAAATAAGGAAGAATCTGATCATACGGGAATCCATACACCGGGGTCTCCATTACGGAAGCAATACAATGTGAAGTTACGTCTTTCAATTCATAGCCCACCTCTGCATTACCCATCATACAGGCATCAAACAGCACGAAATCCAATTTTTCCGAGAAACTTTTCTTCAACACATTGGCCAAATCAGGAATATCTATATTGTAACCACCGTCATCACCAAAGGCTTTTGATTGCACAGAATTACCCTTCATCCATCCCGTGGCATGCGAACCTAAAATAAGACCATAACTATCAGAAGGAGCAGTCTTCTGCATATCAGTAAACACCTCCTCCATCACAGCCGGATCGGTTGCAATCTGACTGTTCATGGTATATTCCTTTTTCTGAGCTACATGGCAGACCGCGTCAAAAGTCAGCTCCGAACCTGTCAAAGCTGCTACATTATTAATATTGCCACGTCCGTCGGCATAGAAACTCATTAAAGTAGGCTTACTCAAGGGAGCATCATCCGGATAAGGTCGATAAAATACCAGCAAAGTACATGATTCTTTCATATTACCCAATGCGGTGTACATATCGATTACGTTATCACGTAAATAAGTATCTAATGAACCTGCCTTGTTATTCGAAATCAAATAAGCCAATACCGTACGCCCGGAGCGTTTCGCAGGCTGTTGTTCCGGAATTTCATTGGAACAGGCGGCCAGTACGATCACCAACAGGGTGTAAAGCCATTTCTTCATCTGCATTATTCAAAATCAGGCTTTTCAAACTTAAATTCCGCATTCACATCCTGAAGGAACAATGAACCACCCTTGGTATATTTTTCCTTCAATTTCTTCAGTTCCTTCTGCACGTTTTTCTTTTTACGGCTGAAAAACATGAAGCAAGTACGGTTCTTTCCATTCTGTTTCTGTTCCAGATAGTCCTTCAACTGGATGCTGTACAATGCACGGCCCACTAACATTCCTTTATCATCTACAGCAGCACTGTCCAGATACTGCACATCTGTGAAATACACTAATGAGTCAGTAAATGAAGCAGACACACCAGCCAGATACACTCCATATTTATTCTTATCAAACGTCTTGAGCGGAATGACAGGCAGCGAATA
>OGHD01001402.1_pt1 | contig 10113 bp, 10 predicted proteins | sample 1571341 | NCBI WGS metagenome assembly OGHD01 (sample SAMEA2582026, study PRJEB24529) | metagenome | biome: Human gut stool | place: China | collected 2011 | reverse complement strand
TTGCGGGTGTACTGGTCGATCCGGACCCGGAGACCGCCAGCGCCTTTATCGAGATGGCGGCCCATCTGGTGGAGATGAAGAGCTATCTGCTGCTGCCCCGCAGCGAAGAGGGTGAGCGGATGAAGCAGGAATTCACCGGCCAGCTCATCGAGTACGACCAGTGCCGCCGTATGGCCGCGCTGCTGCGGGCAAAAGGGGAGCAGGCACCGGTATTCGTGCGGCAGCCGATGGAGATGGAGTGGGACAACACCTATACCTTGCACCATGCACCCCAAATTTTGGCCGACTACTGGAACGCCCTTGCCGGGCGCACCCGCCTGCGCCGGGAGCCCACCCAGCAGCAGTTTGAGCCGCTGGTCACGGCCCCCATGGTGTCGGTGACCAGCCGGGTGGTGTATATCCTGCGCAGCCTCATCAGCGGGGCCGCGGCCCACATGGGCCAGCTGTTCTCGCCCCGGCAGAGCCGCAGCACCAACGTGGCCACCTTTCTGGCCCTGCTGGAGCTGGTGCGCGGCGGCCGCGTCACCCTGGGGGAGAACGGGGAGCTGACCATGCAGCGCACCCGGATAAAGGAGAAAAAATGAACCAGAAACAGATTCGTGCCGCAGTGGAGGCCATGCTGTTTGCCTGCGGGGAGCCCATCGGCTCCGACAAGCTGGCGCAGGCCGTGCAGCTGCCCCAGACCAGCGTGGAAAACGCGCTGGAAGAGCTGCGCACCCGCTACACCCGGGAGGACAGCGGCCTGTGCCTGCTGCACCTGAACACCCGCTGGCAGCTTGCCACCAAGACCGAGTGGGCCGACTGCATCCGCCGCCTGCTGGACAGCCGCCGCGCAGTGCCCCTTGGCCCCGCCGCCATGGAGACCCTGACCGTGATCGCCTACAACCAGCCGGTGTCCCGCGCCTTCATCGAGCAGGTGCGCGGCGTGGATTCCTCGTCCAGCGTGTCGGGCCTGCTGGAAAAGGGCCTCATTGAGGAAGCCGGCCGCCTTGACCTGCCGGGCAGGCCGGTGAGCTTCCGCACCACCGACACCTTTTTGCGGGTGTTCGGCCTTTCTTCTCTGGCCGACCTGCCGCCGGTGCACGGGCAGGAAACGGAAACGAACGCATCACCGACAGAAAGTGAGGGGTAACGCATGGGAGCATTCCTCGCCGCGCTGGGCGCAGTGCTGCTGTTCATCCTCCGGGTGATCGGCATTCTGCTGCTGGTGGTGCTGATCTTACTGGTGCTGTTGCTGCTGTGCCCCTTCTGCGCAGACCTGTGCTGGGAGCACGGCGTGCTCACCGTAAAGGCCGGTGCGCTGGGCATCACCTTCCCGGTGTTCCAGTACCCGAAGCCGGAGCCGCCGCCCGCACCGGAAAACCCGGAGCCGCCCAAGGGCTTTGGCAAAGTGAAAGCAAAATTTGCTGCATGGCGCGCTGAGCGCAAGCGGAAAAAGGCAGAGGAGAAGGCCCGCAAAAAGGCCGCCGCCGCTGCCGCCAAGGCAAACAAGCCCGCCCAGCCGCGCAAAAAGGCAAAGATCACGCTGGAGATCCTCTGCACCATGCTCAAAGGTGCGGGCACTTTGACCAAAGCTGTGTTCGGTGCGCTGCGCATTACAAAAATACAGGTGCGCCTTGGTGTGCGCGGGGAGGACCCCGCCGCCGCTGCCCGCAGCTACGGCAAGCTGCAGGCGTGGCTGTACCCGGTGCTGGGCGTGCTGGACCGCTTTCTCTGGCTGCAGTTCGATGAGCTGCGCATCCTGCCGGACTTTGGCAGCGGGCAGCCCACCGTGGAGGACCGGGTGTCCTGCCGGGTGAGCGCGCAGGCACTGTTCATCGTCCTTGCGGCGGTGCGGGTGCTGTACGAGTTCTGGCGCAAAAAAGTATTGGACATCTTCCTATAATGTGGTACACTATAAGTGTATCCGGATCTGCAGACAACGGGCCTTTGCCCGAATCAAACCGATAAAGGAGAGCTGTTTTATGGCTGAGCATCCCATTCAGGGCCTGATGAACGTTACCATGGAGAAGATCCACCAGATGGTGGACTCCAACACCATCATTGGCAAGCCCATCATCACCGAGGACGGCACCACCATCCTGCCGGTTTCCAAGGTGAGCTTTGGCTTTGCCTCCGGCGGCACCGACTTTGACGGCAAGAACGCCGCCAACAAGGACCTGTTCGGCGGCGGCTCCGGTGCGGGTGTGAACATCCAGCCGGTGGCCTTCCTCGTGGTAAAGGACGGCTGCGTGCGCACCATCCAGCTGTCGGACAACGCCGACACCATCAACCGTGCCCTGACCATGCTGCCGGAGCTGGTGGACAAGGTTGCCGCCCTCATCAAGAAGGACGAAAAGAAGGAAGAGCCTGCTGCTCCTGCTGAGCAGTAAGTGGAGGGCTTGGCACCGGACACTCCGTCCCGCCTGCGCTCGCCAGACCACCAGCGTGGTGTAGCCCTCGCACTTCCCGGCAGGCTTTTTTGTCGATTTTAGTCGCAGCCTGCACTTTAGACATGGCTTTGCGCATCTTGCCGGAGTATCCGGTGCCGATCCCGGCAGGACGGCAGGGAGTTTCTCCAGCGAATGTCCTGGGGGTGGGGCCCCGGCGCGCAAGCGTTGAGGCGGGACTGGAGTCCTGCAACGGCAACGACCGCCGCCAGCGGCGGAAACAGGGAGTTGCTGTTGGGGCCGCGGCCAGCAGAGTGCAAGGCCCATTTATGGGCTGAAGCAGTCGCTGGGAGCCGCAACCCGCTGTCGTGTCCGAAGAGAAAGCTCCCGGATGGACCTCTCTCACCAGCACCGCCGTCTGCTCGATGCAGGCGTTGGAGCAGCGCAGGCGTTTCAAGGCCTTGCGGGTGCCGTCCTCGCCAAGGCTCATCAGCAATGCGGCCCACCGCACGGGCAGGTCCTCCGTGCCCGCCGGGCAGGCATCCACCACCGGCTTTGCGGCCTGCAATGCCGGGGCGGAAAGCTCCGGAATGATAACTTTTAGTATTTTTTCATCAAGATATGCCGCCGGGGCGGGTGCTGCCAGCAATTTAGACAGCTCTTCTTCGATCCGCTCCACCGACACGCAGTCCAGATGGGCACACAGTGCCCGGGCCGCCTGCCCGGTGGGCGGGTCGATGGCAAAGCCGAACCGCGCCGCGAACCGGTACAGCCGCAGGATGCGCAGGGCATCCTCTTCAAAGCGGGTGGCGGGGTCGCCCACGGCCCGCAGGATGCCCTGCTGCAGGTCCTGCTGCCCTCCAAAGGGGTCGATGAGCCCCTCGGCATCGTTGTAGGCCATGGCATTGATGGTAAAGTCCCGCCGGGCCAGGTCCTCCCGCACATCCGGCACAAAGTGCACCTCGTCCGGGTGGCGGCCGTCGGTATAGGCCCCCTCGGTGCGGAAGGTAGTGGTCTCGTACAGCTGGCCGCCGTACTTGATGGTCACGGTGCCGTGCTGCAGCCCGGTGGGGATGCACTGCCCCTCCCCGAACAAGGCCAGCACCTGCTCCGGCCGGGCACTGGTGCAAAGGTCCCAGTCCTGCGGGGTGCGCCCCAGCAGACTGTCCCGCACGCAGCCGCCCACCGCGTAGGCCGCATATCCGGCCCCGTGCAGCCGGGCCAGCAGAGCCGCCGCACCGGCGTCCAATCGGATGTTTTGCATGGGTCACGCCTCCTCGTACTGCAGGGTGATCTGCATCCCGTCTGCGCCGCACACTGCCGCCGGGAAGATGCTCTGCGCCTGGGGCAGATCTGCTTCCGGGTCGGTGATCATGGGGGAATAGTGGGTCAGCCAGAGGCGATGCGCTCCGGCGCGGGCCGCCAACGCGGCGCTCTGCCCAAAGGTGCTGTGCCCCCACTGAGCTGCCTGGGCTTCCTGTTCCGGAAGCGCATAGGTGGCGTCGCAAATCAGCAGGTCAGCGCCCTGTGCGGCCTGCTCCAGCGCGGCGCAGGGGGCCGTGTCGCCGGAGAATACCATGCTCAGCCCCCGGCGCGGCGCGCCCAGCACCTCCGCCGGGGCCACGGTGCGGCCTTTCACGAGAACGCTCTGCCCCTGCTGCAGAAGTTTCCATTGCTGCACCGGCACCCCCAGCGCCCGGGCCCGGGCCGGGTCGAACCGGCCTGCCCGGGGCAGCTCCAACCGATAACCCACGCTGGGCACCCGGTGCCGGGTGGCAAAGGGGCGCAGCACAGCACCCGCCGGCCAACCCTCCCACAGCGCATCCAGTGCCAGCGGCCCGTCTGCTTCCTGCAGGCGCACGGCATAGGGCAGCGGCCCGGTGAGGGCACGCACGGCGCTCCAGATGCCGGCAAGCCCTTTCGGCCCCACCAGCAGCAGCGGCCGGGTGCGGCCCTGGGCCCCCAGCGTCTGCAGCAGACCCGGCAGGCCGAAGATGTGGTCGCCGTGATAATGGGTCAGACAGACGGCGTCCGCACGCATCAGGTTGACCCCGGCACGGCGGGCCGCCGCCTGGGTGCCCTCGCCGCAGTCGAACAGCAGGCCGTGGCCGCCGCAGACTGCAAAGGCCGTACTGAGGGCGCGGTCCGGCAGCGGCATGGTGGCCGCCGTGCCCAGTAAGGTGATCGTCAGCATAAAAACTCCTTTGGATGAATGGTTCTTCTTTTATCTTACCACAGCGGCCCCGCCTGCACAATCGTCTGCGGCCCTGCATAGGATGGGCAAATGCAAAAAAGGAGGCGCAGACCATGCGATACCGGCCCGGAGCACACCGTTCCTTCCGCCCACGGCACCGGCACTGGCTGCGCGGGCTGATGCTGGCCGTGCTGGTGCTGGCGGTGCTGTTTCTGTTGTACGGCTGCGCCGTGCAGCGGCTGATCTATTCTTCCCGCGGGACAATGATCTTTCTGCCGGAACGGCCGCTGCTCTGAACAGCAAAAGAGGGACGACTGCCGTCGTCCCTCTGGGGTGGGTCACATCAGTAATTGATCTTCTTCAGCTCAAAGTAGCTCTGGGGGTGTGCGCACACCGGGCACTTGAGCGGAGCCGACTTGCCGATGAAGGTGTAGCCGCAGTTCCGGCACTGCCACAGCTGCTGCTCTTCGCGGGCGAACACCTTCTGGTTCTTCAGGTTCTCGGCCAGGGCGCGGTAGCGCTCCTCGTGCTCCTTCTCGATCTGTGCCACCATGGTGAACAGGGCTGCGATCTGGTTGAAGCCCTCTTCCTTGGCCTCCTTGGCCATGCGGGGGTACATCTCGGTCCACTCGTCGTGCTCGCCGCCGGCGGCCATGTCCAGGCAGGTGAGCGTGTCGGGGATGGCACCGCCGCACAGCAGCTTGAACCAGATCTTGGCATGCTCCTTCTCGTTGCCGGCGGTCTCCTCAAAGATGGCAGCCAGCTGCTCATAGCCTTCCTTCTTGGCCATGCTGGCAAAGTAGGTGTACTTGTTGCGTGCCTGGCTCTCGCCTGCAAAAGCTTCCCACAGGTTTTTCTCGGTCTTGGTACCCTTGAGTTCCATACTCTCTTCTCCTTTTGTTATTCGGTGTCTGTATCGGCAGCCCCACTGCGGGGCTTCAGGTCCTTGTCTCTGAACAGAGTATACCACAAACGGTGAAAGAAATCAAGAATTATTCCTATTTATTTTGAGAATTATTTTCAGTTATGCTGTTTCAGGGCGCACACGGCGATGCTCAGGGCGCTCCATGCCGCCTGATACATCAGCACATAGGTCACCGGCAGCTGCCAGATGCTGCGGGCGCTGGTGAGCAGCACCGCAATGGCCACCGAGAACAGCACCGACACCATCTGCACCGTGGTGGCCGTGGTCTCGGCGTTCTGGGCCTTGTCGGCTGCGCGCAGGCCGCCGGTCAGGCTGGCAAAGCCTTTCTGATGGTACATACAGCAGGGCGCATCCTCGGCCGGGGCGGCCTCGAGGGCAGCGTACTGCTCCTGATCCAGCAGGGTGACCATGCCCTCCGGCAGGCGGTAGGCCTCGGTGATGTGCTTTGCGGTCAGGCTGGGGTCCAGACTGGTGATCAGCAGACGGATGTTCTCCTGCTGCAGGGCGGCAAGGCTGCGGGCGATGTTGCGGCCGCCCACATAGCGGATCACGAACATGGCATGCACGTTGCCGGACACCGCCAGATACAGGATCTGCAGCTCCCCGTTTTTGGAGTGCTGGTTCTCGTAGTCCTCGTCCGGCAGGGCCACGCCCTCCTGCTCCAGGAAACGGCGGGTGCCGATCTGGATGTGGTTGTTGTCGCACCAGGCGGCAAAGCCCAGCCCGCGGTGGATCTCCAGATCCTTGACCGGGAACAGGATGTCGGTGCGGTCCTCAATGATCTGACGGAACAGCCCCTGCAGAGTACCGCCGCTCTGGTTGAGCACGCTGGCCGCGTACAGGATGGCGCGGTCGATGCGGCCGCCCTTGAAGATGCGGATATCCTCCAGCACCACGCTGTCGGCGGCAAACAGGTCCTCGGCATCCACCTGAAGGGTGTCGATGCCGCCCAGTTCCTGAATGGCCGCCCAGCCGGGCACCACGGCCCCCACGGCACCGGCGGTACGCTGCAGGCGCAGCGCGGCCATGCCGGCGATGAGGGTGGAGGACAGGGGTGCGCCCATGCACAGCACCGCCGTCAGGGCGGCAGCGGCCAGCTTCACGTCACGGCCTACCACCAGACACAGCAGGGCGCTGAGCAGGGCCACGCCCAGCAGGATGTACCCGTTCTTCCGTGCACGGCGTTCCCCGGCGCGCTCGTCCAGGCTCTGTGCCACAAAGCCTTCGTCCGCCGTCCGGGGGCGGCTCAGCAGCACCCAGGGGTCCTTCTGTTCCAGATCCCTTGCCAGTGCCCGGATCAGGTCCTTGTCCCGGGTGCGATACGCACCCTGCAGGTCGGTGGCTTCGCCCAGCAGTTCATAGCCGCCACGCACGGCAGACAGCATCACCCGGCTGCCCAGCAGCGCCAGGAACAGCCCCAGGGCTGCAACGCCGGTGAGGATGGACAGGCCCTCGGTGGTGCGGTAGGAGTTGGCCGTGAGCAGGGCCGTGACGGCCTGCAGCAGAGCCGCCACAGCGGCCAGTGCGGGCATCGTCTCTGCCGAGGGGCGGCCCCGCAGGCCGTTCAGGCCGTCGCGCAGGACCGGGAAGCTCACCACCAGGCTGGCGGCATACAGCAGCAGATTGGCGGCGTAGAAGGCCGCCGGGGCGGCATCCGGGTCCAGTGCGGCCAGCGGCGGCAGCAGCCGGTCGGCCACCAGGCCCACATGCAGCAGCACCACGGCCAGGATCCCGGCCAGTACACAGCGCAGGGTAAGCTCTGCACTCATGCGGCGCAGCTTCTCGCCCACGCTCTCGGGGGCTTCGTCCTCCGCCGGCAGGGCGTCCTCCGCCTCGGTTTTCAGCTCCGTCTCTCCGGCACGTTCCGCTTCGGCAGTGTCTGCGGCGGGCGCAGCCACCGGCGTTTCGGTCGGTTCCGTCTCCGGAGCGTCCAGCGGTTCCAACGGCAGGCTCATGGTATCTTCGTCCGGTTTGGTTTCCGGCTCTGCCTCGGAGGCTTTCACCGGCGCGGCGGGAGATGTTTTCTCCGGGGCTGCCGGTTCTTCCGGGACTTCCGGCTTTTTCTCGTCATCGGCGTCGCCGAACATCCGGAACACCGATTTCTTTTCCGGCAGCGGCTTGTCGGCTGCAAACACCATGGTGGGCCGGGGCGGCTCCGGAGCCTTTTCCGGGGTCTCCGGCTCTTCCGGGTCATCCAGCGGCACATCCACGCTGCGGATGGGCTCCAGCGTTTCCTCCACCGGCTTCGGTTTTGCAGCCATGCCGTTCAGCATATCCTTGAGCTGCTGCATCTCCTGCTGCTCCTGCTGTTCCTGCGGCAGCAGCACGTCCGGGGCGTTCTTGGGGTTCTGTGCAGCCTTCTTCCGGGGCTTTTCCGGCTGCGGAGCCGGGGCGGCAGGAGCCTTGGGCGGCTCCGGCTTGTTCTCCGGGGCAGGCTGCGGGGCCGGTCTGTCCGGCACGGCAGGTTTTTCCGGGACAGCAGGCACTTCGGCTTTGGGCTGGGGGAAATCCGTGCCCGGGTCTGCGGTGCGCAGGGTCAGGTCCAGATCCAGCGGTTCCTCCCCGTCGGGCTTTGCCAGGGCATCTGCGCCCAGCAGCACCTCACCGGTAGGCAGTTCCAGGTCCGTCCCGGCCTGCGGAGCCTGCTTCGGTTTTGCATGGCCGAACAGCCGCCCGAACAGTCCCTTGTGCTCTTCCGCCGCTTCTTCCTCCCGGCGCACCATCTCAGCCGGGATATCTGCCACGGTGGTGGTGAAGAAATCGCGGAATTTCTCATCGCTTGCGGCGGCACTCTTGTATTGATTTTTTTCCTTAGGCATCCTTGTTCCTCCCGTTCTTCAGATTGGGGTTACAGATCACGCCTGTCACGCATTCTGTGCTGCGCGCTGCGACTGGATCTCGTACAGGATAATGCCGGCCGCCACCGAGACATTGTAGCTGTCCACACCGGTGCCCTGTGCGGCCATGTCCAGCCGCACCACACCGTCGCACAACTTCTTGACCAGCTGCGACACGCCGCTGCCCTCGCTGCCCAGCACCAGCGCGATGGGGCCGGTGAGGTTGTTCTTGCGCAGGGGCACGCCGTCCATGTCGGCACAGTACACGAACACGCCCTGCTCCTTGAGGCGGCGGATCGTCTCGCCGATGTTGGCCACGCGGGCCACCGGCAGCCGCTCAGCAGCACCGGCACTGGACTTGATGACCGTGGGAGTGACCGATGCGCCGCCCCGCTTGGGGATTACGATGCCGTGGGCACCGCACAGCAGAGCGCTGCGCATCACGGCACCCAGGTTGTGGGGATCCTCAATGCCATCGCTCAGTACCAGGAACGGCGGCTCGCCCTTGGCTTTGGCCGCCGCCAGCAGGTCCTCCACGGTGGCATACGCGATCTCGCTGGCAAAGGCGGCCACACCCTGGTGGCTCTCGGTGCCGGTCATCAGGCGCAGCTTGTTGGGGTTCACCCGCTTGACGGCTGCCCCGGCCTCCTTGGCCAGTGCGGTATAGTAGGCCGCCACGGCGGGGGCCATGCTCTCCGAAATGAGCACCGTATCCACGCCGGAACCGCTCTTCAGCAGCTCGGTCACCGGATTCTTGCCGTAGACCAGGCTCTCATTCCGGGTCTGCTCTTCCGGTGCACGGCGCGGGCGGCGGGGCTGATTTTTCTCTTCCATTCTATGTTCTCCTTCCGTTTCTATCGGAACGATGCAGCGCATGTTCCCCAGGGCGCGCCGCACCGCTTGCGCAGGCAGCCAGCCCGACGATTTTATCAGATGATAATCCAAGGTAAAGTATAGCATAAGCCGACCGGGTTTGCCAGCAAATTGCCGCTTTTTTGTCGGCCCGACCGGATTTTTTCACAGCTTGCCTGCGCCCCGGCCCGGTTTTGCAGAATTGTCCTTTGCTGCTGCGCCTTCTGCCCCTGCCGGGACCTGCCGTTTTGCCGGTCCGAAAAGTTTTCCACAAAAGAGGGCTATACATTCCGTAGAAGGACCCGATTTTTTCCACATGTTGAAAACCCGGTGGAGAAAGTTCAAAAGTCCTGCTGCAAAGCCTGTTTTCCCTGTGGAATTGAACATTCTCCACTGAGTTTTCCACAATCTGGTTCGACATTCCCCCGCAGGGTGCGTACAATTTGTAATTTTCAAGTCGGAAATATGACAATTTTTTGATGCGGAACCACGCACCTTTTGCAATTTTCTCCAATATCAAATTGACGAATGTGGATTTGTGTTGAAAATTCCACGTTTTCTCCCATCCCGGGGATATTCTGCAAAAGTGGTGCAGGACCTTCAAAATTGTTGCAGATTCCCGCATTTCGGACCCTTTCCGCCCGCAAATGCCGCATTCCGCCCGGCGTTTGCAGAGAAAAACCGCCTGTTTGGATTGATTTTAAGCAGGGTTTGGGGTATACTAGTTTTGTAGGTTTGTTAAGCCGTGCACAATACGGCGCGGCATGACCGAAAACCCCGATCATATTTGGAGGTAATGAATAATGTTGGTAAATGCAACCGAGATGCTGCTCAAAGCACGCGATGGCCACTACGGTGTGCCTCAGTTCAACATCAATAACCTGGAGTGGACCAAGGCAGTCCTGACCGCCTGCGAGGAAATGAAGAGCCCCGTCA
>OGHD01001399.1_pt1 | contig 10127 bp, 8 predicted proteins | sample 1571341 | NCBI WGS metagenome assembly OGHD01 (sample SAMEA2582026, study PRJEB24529) | metagenome | biome: Human gut stool | place: China | collected 2011 | reverse complement strand
CACTACGTTCGGGACGTAGGGGTCGGGCGTTCGAGTCGCCTCATTCCGACAGAAGAGCGGCAGATGATTCTATATCATTTGCCGCTCTTTCATACTACTCCTCAGTAATAAATAATTTTGTCATTATTTTGTGTGGCATGAGATTATTTATATCTTTGCAAATGATTGGATGAAAAGGTGGAGGGGCGATTTAGCTCCTTTTTTTGTTCTTAATAGTTAATACATGATAGATAAAAACGTTGTAGCTCGGATTGTAGAGGAATGGCTGGAAGATAAAAGTTATTTTCTGGTTGATGTAAATGTGAGTCCGGATGACAAAATTGTAGTGGAAATAGACCATGCAGAAGGTGTGTGGATAGACGACTGTGTGGAACTGAGCCGCTATATTGAGTCAAAATTAAGTCGTGAAGAAGAAGATTACGAACTGGAAGTAGGTTCTGCGGGAATCGGTCAGCCATTTAAGGTTTTGCAGCAGTATGTAGCACATGTAGGTTGCGAAGTAGAAGTGCTGGACAAAACCGGAAAGAAATGGACGGGTGTGCTGGCGGATGCCAACGAAGAGAATTTTACGGTTACGGTAGAAGTGAAAATAAAACCGGAAGGTGCCAAGCGTCCGAAGCTGGTGGAACAGAATGTAACCTTTACCTATGATGAGATAAAATACACCAAATACTTAATTAGCTTTAAATAATTATGGCCAAAAAAGAAGAAACTGTCAGCTTGATTGACACATTCTCGGAATTTAAGGAATTGAAGAACATTGATCGCACCACGATGGTGAGCGTGTTGGAAGAGTCGTTCCGCAGTGTGATTGCAAAAATGTTCGGTACAGATGAAAACTATGATGTGATTGTAAATCCTGACAAGGGGGATTTCGAAATCTGGCGTAACCGTGAAGTTGTGGCGGATGAGGAGCTGACTAACCCGAACCTGCAGATTGCATTGTCGGAAGCACGCAAGATTGATGCATCGTATGAAGTGGGAGAGGAAGTGACCGATGAGGTGATTTTTGAAAAATTCGGCCGCCGTGCAATTCTGAATCTCCGCCAGACATTGGCTTCAAAGATTCTGGAGTTGGAAAAAGACAGCTTGTATAATAAATACATTGATAAAGTAGGTACTGTAATCAGTGCGGAAGTTTATCAGATTTGGAAAAAGGAAATCCTGTTGCTGGACGATGAAGGTAATGAATTGCTGTTGCCTAAGACAGAACAGATTCCGAGTGACTTCTACCGGAAAGGAGAAACTGCTCGTGCCGTAGTAGCTCGTGTAGATAATAAGAACAATAATCCGAAGATTATTTTGAGTCGTACATCACCGGTCTTCTTGCAGCGTTTATTTGAACAGGAAGTGCCAGAAATCAATGACGGACTGATTACCATCAAGAAAATTGCCCGTATTCCGGGAGAACGTGCGAAGATTGCAGTAGAATCGTATGATGAACGCATTGACCCGGTAGGTGCATGTGTGGGTGTGAAGGGTTCTCGTATTCATGGTATCGTACGCGAATTGCGTAATGAAAACATTGATGTGATTAACTATACATCTAACATCCAGTTGTTTATTCAGCGTGCCTTGAGCCCGGCAAAAGTTTCGTCTATCATCATGCATGAGGATGAAAAGAGAGCTGAGGTATATTTGAAACCGGAAGAAGTATCATTGGCTATCGGTAAAGGTGGCTTGAATATTAAGCTGGCCAGTATGTTGACAGAATACACTATTGATGTATATCGTGAATTGGGTGAAGATGCTGTAGCTGATGAAGACATCTACCTGGATGAATTCAAGGATGAAATTGATGAATGGGTTATCAACGCGATTAAGGCTATCGGAATTGATACGGCTAAAGGTGTATTGAACGCACCGCGCGAGATGCTTATCGAAAAAGCAGACTTGGAAGAAAATACGGTGGATGATATTCTGAGAATTTTAAAAGCAGAGTTTGAGGAATAGCGCTTGCTTGCAATAAACAGATGAGGATGAGCAATTCATTCTCGTCTGCTTGTTTATCTGTGACTGATATATTTTCCTGAACTCTATAAATTGTGATGAATTATGACTATAAGATTGAATAAAGTAACAAGAGATTTGAATGTTGGAATAACCACGGTGGTAGACTTTTTGCAGAAAAAAGGATATACGGTCGAGGCGAATCCAAATACCAAAATTACTGAAGAACAGTATGCTGCACTGGTTAAAGAGTTCAGCAAAGACAAGGATTTGAAAATAGAGTCTGAGAAAATTATTCAGGAACGGCAGAATAAGGAGCGTAACAAGGCTTCTGTTTCTATCGAGGATATTCATCCGGAACTGAAAAAGCCGGAAGTGATAGAAACAGTGGTTCCAGAAGATGTGCGACCAAAATTCAAGCCTGTAGGTAAAATAGACTTGGATGGTCTGAAGAAAAAGAAAAAACCGGCTGTGGTTGAGCCTGCTGAAACGCCTGTTGTACAGGAAGGGCCAGCTAAGCCAGAACCTGAGAATAAACAAGCTGAGGTGGAAAAAACGGAGGTTAAAACTGAAGAGGCTCCTGTACAACAACCTCAGGTAGAAGAAAAACAAGAACCGAAACAGCCGGAAATAAAGGCAGAAGAATTGAAACCAGAGCCGATGGAAGAAGAAAAAAAGCAACAATCTGTTCAGGAAAATAAAGAAGACGAAGTTTTTAAAATTCGCCCGACAGAATTTAAATCAAAGATTAATGTAGTAGGCCAGATTGATTTGGCTGCATTGAACCAGTCTACCCGCCCGAAGAAAAAATCGAAAGAGGAGAAGAAGAAAGAAAGAGAGGAAAAGGATAAGCAGCGTCAGGAACAGCGTAAGCAGATGAAAGATGCGATTATCAAGGAAATTCGTAAGAGTGATGAAAAGACGGATAAGGGTGGCCTGAGTGATGAGGCTGCGAAAAAGAAAAAACGCAACCGTATTAATAAGGAACGGGTTGATATTAATGCAACCTCCAACGCATCTGGAGCTTCACGAAATGAGAAATCTGGAAAGAATAACCAGAACCAGGGACAGGGCGGAAAACATAACAAGGACCGCTTTAAGAAACCGGTGGTAAAACAGGAGGTGAGCGACGAAGATGTAGCAAAACAGGTGAAAGAAACACTTGCCCGCCTGACAAATAAAGGAAAGAATAAAGCTGCCAAGTATCGTAAGGAGAAACGTGAAAATATTCAGAACCGTCAGCTGGAACAGGAGGAACTGGAACAGGAAGAAAGCAAGGTATTGAAGCTGACTGAATTTGTAACAGCAAATGAGCTGGCTAACATGATGGATATTCCGGTGACTCAGGTTATCTCAACTTGTATGAGTGTGGGTATCATGGTGTCTATCAACCAGCGTCTGGATGCAGAAACGATTAACCTTGTGGCAGAAGAATTTGGCTACAAGACAGAATATGTAAGTGCGGAAGTTGCACAGGCTGTAGAGGAAGAGGCTGATGCGGAAGAAGATTTGCAACCGCGTGCACCGATTGTTACCGTGATGGGTCACGTAGACCACGGTAAGACTTCTTTGCTGGACTATATCCGTAAAGCAAATGTAATTGCGGGTGAGGCCGGAGGTATCACACAGCACATTGGTGCATATAACGTGAAACTGGAGGATGGACGTCGCATTACGTTCCTGGATACTCCGGGACACGAAGCATTTACAGCTATGCGTGCACGTGGTGCGAAAGTAACTGACGTGGTAATCATTATCGTAGCTGCGGATGACAACGTGATGCCGCAGACAAAAGAAGCTATCAACCATGCGATGGCTGCGGGGGTACCTATTGTGTTTGCTATCAATAAGGTAGATAAACCGAATGCAAACCCGGATAAGATTAAGGAAGAGCTGGCTGCCATGAACTTCCTGGTGGAAGAATGGGGTGGAAAATACCAGTCTCAGGATATTTCAGCCAAGAAAGGTACCGGTGTTCCTGAATTGCTTGAAAAGGTATTGCTGGAAGCTGAAATGTTGGATTTGAAAGCAAATCCGAACCGTAAGGCTACCGGTTCAATTATTGAATCTTCTTTGGATAAAGGACGTGGATATGTGGCTACGGTGCTGGTTTCTAATGGAACACTGCATGTAGGGGATATTGTGTTGGCCGGAACTTCATACGGTAAGGTGAAGGCGATGTTCAACGAACGTAACCAGCGCCTGAAAGAGGCTGGACCTTCTGAACCGGTATTGATTTTAGGATTGAACGGAGCGCCGGCTGCGGGTGATACATTCCATGTGTTTGATACGGATCAGGAAGCACGTGAGATTGCCAACAAGCGTGAACAGCTGGCTCGTGAACAGGGCTTGCGTACTCAGAAGATGTTGACACTGGATGAAGTGGGACGTCGTCTGGCATTGGGTGACTTCCATGAATTGAATGTGATTGTGAAAGGTGACGTGGATGGTTCTGTAGAAGCTTTGAGCGACTCATTGATCAAGTTGTCTACCGAACAGATTCAGGTGAATGTAATCCATAAGGGTGTCGGACAGATTTCAGAATCGGATGTATCGTTGGCTGCGGCATCGGATGCAATCATCGTAGGTTTCCAGGTACGTCCTTCAGGAAATGCGGCTAAGCTTGCTGAACAGGAAGGTGTGGATATTCGTAAGTATTCTATTATTTACGATGCGATTGAAGAAGTGAAGTCGGCAATGGAAGGCATGTTGGCTCCGACATTGAAAGAACAGGTTACCTCTACAATCGAAGTGCGTGAAGTGTTCAACATCAGCAAGGTGGGTATGGTTGCCGGTGCGATGGTGAAGACCGGAAAAGTAAAACGTACGGACAAGGCTCGCTTGATTCGCGACGGTATCGTAATCTTTACGGGTTCAATCAATGCATTGAAGCGCTTCAAGGACGATGTGAAAGAAGTGGGTACTAACTTTGAATGTGGTATCAGCTTGACGAACTGCAACGACTTGAAAGTGGGTGACGTGATTGAAACGTATGAAGAAGTGGAAGTAAAACAGACATTGTAAGGACGTAACGTCTGACCATTGTTTGGGTGCAAATAAATACATTTGTCATTCAGAGCAAAGCGAAGATTCTTGTATTCACCCATCAGACAGGGGAACAAGTTCTTCGCTTTGTTTTTAATATATATTTCGGATAAATGGCAACAATAGACTGGGTGATTATCATCTTATTGGCTTTAGGAGCTGTCTCTGGTTTTATGAAAGGATTTTTCAAACAACTGGCAGCGGTTGTAGGGCTGATAGCCGGACTGCTGGTAGCACGTGCTTTGTTTGCCGGTTTAGGTGAGCAATTGGCCGTAGCGGTAGGTACTTCTGTGACATTCGGGCAGATACTGGCTTTTCTGTTGATAGGTTTGATAGTACCTTTGGTGTTGTCTCTTTTGGCTTCTGCCTTGACGAAAATCGTGGATATGACAGGATTAGGTTTTATCAACCGCCTTTTGGGGGCAGTGCTTGGAGCGATAAAATATGCGCTTGTAATCAGCCTGGTCATCCATTTTATTGATTTTGCCGACTCTAAAGATAACTTAATACATTCAACCACTAAGGGAAGTTCGTTGTTATATTATCCGATAAAGGATTTTTCCGCTTTCTTTTATCCTGTGGTGAAAACTGTAACAGAGAAATTTATAGAAACAGATAATATTCAGAATTGATATGCAAATAGAACCCAATAAATATGTGAAGGAACTGACGCAGGCGAAGTATAAATATGGCTTCACTACGGATGTTCACACAGATATTATAGAGAAGGGACTGAATGAGGATGTCGTGCGGCTGATTTCTTCAAAGAAAGGTGAGCCCGACTGGTTGCTTGAGTTCCGTTTGAAGGCGTTTCGCTATTGGCAAACGCTGGAAATGCCTACATGGGCACATTTGAATATTCCGGAGATTGATTATCAGGCTATTTCATATTATGCAGACCCGACAAAGAAAAAAGAAGGGCCGAAGAGTCTGGATGAAGTGGATCCGGAACTGTTGAAAACCTTTGACAAGCTGGGTATTCCTTTGGAAGAACGTATGGCGCTGAGCGGTATGGCGGTAGATGCGGTTATGGACTCCGTCTCTGTGAAGACAACTTTTAAGGAGATACTGATGGAAAAGGGAATTATATTCTGCTCTATCAGTGAAGCGGTGCGTGAACATCCGGATTTGGTGAAGAAGTATTTAGGTTCGGTAGTGGGCTATCGTGATAATTTCTTTGCCGCATTGAACTCGGCTGTGTTTAGTGATGGTTCGTTTGTGTATATTCCGAAGGGGGTTCGCTGTCCGATGGAGTTGTCTACGTACTTCCGTATCAATGCGGCCAATACCGGACAGTTTGAACGTACGCTGATTGTTGCAGATGATGACAGTTATGTCTCTTACCTGGAAGGATGTACGGCACCGATGCGTGATGAAAACCAGTTGCACGCGGCAATTGTGGAAATCGTGGTGCTTGACCGTGCGGAAGTGAAATATTCTACTGTGCAGAACTGGTATCCTGGTGATGCTGAAGGTAAAGGTGGTGTGTATAACTTTGTAACCAAAAGAGGTAACTGCAAAGGGGTGGACAGTAAACTTTCCTGGACACAGGTAGAGACTGGCTCGGCCATTACATGGAAGTATCCAAGCTGTATTTTGAGTGGAGACAATTCTACCGCAGAGTTCTATTCTGTAGCGGTAACCAATAATTATCAGCAGGCAGATACTGGTACGAAGATGATTCATCTGGGTAAAAACACTCGTTCTACTATCGTAAGTAAGGGTATCAGTGCCGGAAAGAGTCAGAACTCTTATCGCGGGCTGGTGCGTGTGGCTGAAAAGGCAGATAATGCAAGAAACTACAGTCAGTGTGATTCTCTGTTGCTGGGTAGCCACTGCGGAGCGCATACATTCCCTTATATGGACATTCACAATGAAACGGCTGTGGTGGAACATGAGGCTACGACTTCCAAGATTTCGGAAGACCAGATTTTCTATTGCAACCAGCGTGGTATCTCTACTGAGGATGCCGTAGGATTGATTGTGAATGGGTATGCAAAGGAGGTTCTGAACAAACTTCCGATGGAGTTTGCCGTAGAGGCTCAGAAATTGCTGTCTGTGTCGTTGGAGGGCAGTGTAGGATAAACGATAAAAATAGATTGTTATGCTAGAGATAAAGAATTTACATGCCAACATTAATGGCAAAGAGATATTGAAAGGTATTAACCTGACTGTAAAGGCAGGAGAAGTTCATGCGATTATGGGGCCTAACGGTTCGGGAAAGAGTACATTGAGTAATGTATTGGTCGGTCATCCAGCTTATGAGGTGACGAAAGGAACCGTAACGTTTGATGGAAAGGATTTATTGGCTTTGAGTCCGGCAGACCGTAGTCATGAAGGATTGTTCCTGTCATTCCAGTATCCGGTAGAAATTCCGGGAGTGAGCATGGTGAACTTCATGCGTGCGGCCGTGAATGAACAGCGTAAGTACAAAGGACTTCCAGCTTTGACGGCCAGTGAGTTCTTGAAACTGATGCGCCAAAAGAGAGAGATTGTGGAGCTGGACAGCAAGTTGGCTAACCGTTCGGTAAATGAGGGATTCTCTGGAGGTGAGAAGAAGCGTAATGAAATATTCCAGATGGCTATGCTGGAACCGAAGCTGAGCATCTTGGACGAAACTGACTCCGGACTGGATATTGATGCGTTGCGTATTGTGGCTGAAGGAGTGAATAAACTGAAAACTCCGGAAACGAGCTGTATTGTGATTACGCACTATCAGCGTTTGCTGGATTACATTAAACCGGATATTGTACATGTACTTTATAAAGGCCGTATCGTGAAAACTGCAGGTCCGGAACTGGCATTGGAACTGGAAGAAAAAGGATACGATTTTATTTATAATGATTTGTTATGATTAGTATTGAAGCAGAACAGAAATATATTGATCTTTTCACTCACTTTGTAGATGATAATGGACAAATGAAACCAGAATATACCAATGACGGACTACACCTTTTAGGAAAAGGTTACATGTTATGGAAAGAAATAATTACCCCTTATCTAAAAAAATAAAATGAAACAATCTATCTTAATTTCACTAGTATGGCTGTTTGCCTTTTTGCGGCAACCGATACAAGCTACAGAAACAATAAAAGTCGCTTGTGTAGGAAACAGTATCACATATGGCACCGGCATCACAAACCGTGATGCAGACTCTTATCCTGCACAATTACAGAAGCTACTGGGAAAGAAATATTCTGTGGGTAATTTTGGAAAGCCAGGCGCCACTCTACTAGCACATGGACATCGTCCTTATATGCAACAAGAGGAATATCAAAAAGCTCTTGATTTTTCTGGAGATATTGTAGTCATTCACCTTGGTATCAATGACACAGATCCAAGAAACTGGCCTAACTACAGAGATGAGTTCGTTCATGATTATTTGAAGCTAATAGAGTCTTTTAAAAAAGTCAATCCTCAATGCCGCATTCTATTGGCATACATTACCCCAATAGCTGACCGACATCCTCGTTTTATCTCAGGTACCCAACAATGGCATGAAGAAATTCAAGAAGCAATTAAAGTCGTTGCTCAAATAAGTCAGGCAGAGCTCATAGATTTCCATACCCCATTATACCCTTACCCTCTTTTATTGCCTGATGCCATTCATCCTAATGAAGAAGGAGCACATATTTTGGCTCAGACAGCATACTCAGCTATCACTGGCGATTATGGAGGGCTTAAACTACCGATTCTCTATACTGATTATATGGTATTACAACGTAATACCCCACTACGTATTCATGGCACAGCTAATACGAAAACTCCTGTCACAGTAAGTATTGACGGACAAAAGAAAAAAACCATTACTGATAAAAACGGTAAATGGGAAGTAATCTTAGATCCGATCAAGGCTGGAGATAACTATGAACTTTCCATACAAACTCCACAGCAATCACATACTTTTCATCACGTAGCAGCAGGAGAAGTATGGCTATGCTCTGGCCAATCTAACATGCAGTTCATGTTGCAACAAACCCAAGATGGCCCTACAGCTGCATCCCAAGCACACAACTCTCAAATTCGTTTATTTCATATGAAAGGGAAATGGGAGACCAATGCTTCAGAATGGCCTACAAATGCTATTGATTCTGTTAATCACTTACTATATTACCAGACTACTTCATGGAAAGAATGTACCCCCAATACCGCTGCAACTTTCTCTGCTGTAGCATACTATTTCGGAAAAATGTTACAAGACAGTTTAAAAGTCCCTGTAGGACTAATCTGCAACGCTGTAGGAGGATCTACCACTGAATCCTGGGTTGATCGTCATTCATTAGAAAAGTATTTTCCTGCAATACTGAAAGACTGGACTAACAACGACTTTATCCAGGGCTGGGCTAGAGAAAGAGCCTTATTAAATTTAAAACAAAGTACAAATACATTCAAACGACACCCGTATGAACCTTGTTATTTATACGAAGCCGGCATACTTCCTCTACAACAATATCCTCTCAAAGGGATAATCTGGTATCAGGGAGAATCGAATGCTCACAATATGGAAGCCCATTATAGATTATTCAAGCTTCTAGTTAATGGATGGAGAGACAACTGGAATAACCCTGACATGCCTTTTTATTTTGTACAACTTTCAAGCCTAAACCGTCCCTCATGGACCTGGTTTCGAGATAGCCAACGACGCTTAATGAATGAATTACCCCATACTGGTATGGCCGTCTCCTCCGATAAAGGTGATTCACTGGATGTACACCCTAAAGATAAACGTCCTATTGGAGAGCGTTTAGCTAGATGGGCATTAAATCAAACTTATCATTATTCTTTACTCCCATCCGGTCCTCTTTATAAAAAAGTAATAAGTAAAAATAATGAAGTTATTATAGAATTTGATTATGCAGAAGGATTACACAGTTCTGACGGAAATCCTCTTACCGGTTTTGAATTAGCCGAACACGAAGGAAAGTATTTCCCTGCCCAAGCTATAATTGAAGGGAATAAAATTAAGGTTTATACTAATCAGGTAAAGAACCCCCAATATATACGTTATGGATGGCGTCCTTTTACACGAGCAAACTTAGTCAACAAAGACCAACTTCCTGCATCTTCATTCCGAGATAACATTCAATAGGTAAACATTACATGAGGCTGTCTCAAAATGAGACGGCCTTTTT
>OGHD01001395.1_pt1 | contig 10177 bp, 7 predicted proteins | sample 1571341 | NCBI WGS metagenome assembly OGHD01 (sample SAMEA2582026, study PRJEB24529) | metagenome | biome: Human gut stool | place: China | collected 2011 | reverse complement strand
CTAACTGTTCTTAGATTCAGAGCCAGAGGTAATTATCCCAGCCACCGCAAAGCGGTGTGCCCTTGATGGCACGAAAAAGAACTGCTACACTGCTGTAATCGATGGAAAAACTCTAACTGTTCTTGAGTTCTTCGCCGTCGGTGATTAACCTACAGCAGTTCTTTTTCGTACCGTCAAGGGTGGCGGTGGGCTACCACAACCTAAAAGATCTACAGTTTTCAAGGTTCATCTGAGCCTTTTTCTTTTGCTCAGTTTTTTCATAGGTCATTTGACACTATCCACTCACTTATTCTTCTGTGCCCCATCATCATTTGTGCAACAGATTACATAATGTGGTCTCTTTTTTACTTCCATGTAAGTTTTTGACAAATATTGTCCCATAATTCCCATGCAAAACAACTGAATCCCACCTACGAAAGTAATAATGCATGCCAAAGACGGCCATCCACTTACGGGATCCCCAAAAATCATCTTTCGGACTATAATAAATACAATTGCAAGGAAAGATACAAACGTCATAGCAATCCCAAGATATCTTTCAGCCACTGGATCAATACACCACTCAGATAAGTAATTGTTGTTGACAGAAGCAATAGCAATGCATACTTTGTATTCCAGCCCATATAAAAATAATAGCTTGCAGCCAGAAGCCATAAATAGCTTACCTTTTTCGGTAATAAAAAATTAATTACTACGACGATGGGAAAAAAACAAAAAACTATATGAATTAAACAGCATACCTTCTCTCCCCATATATATATCCTTTGTACTTTCTAACCATTAATATCCTGTGCTGGCTTTAAAACCTTCCGGTGCCCGCAGCATCTCATAATCAGTACCGAAATAGGTATTCAATACAGTTCTCCATGTATTGATACTTGTCATACCTTCAATGTCAAGCTTTTCTCCTTTATAATAGACACAATTCAGAATATTTTGCATATAAACTGTCTCAACTGATGCGTCATAGGCCTTAGCTCCATAATGATCCACCTGCCAATGTGGATATCTTGCTCCATGGTCTGACATCAGCACAATAACCGCATCCGGATCATTTTTCTGAATATTTTCTACTATTTTTTCTATACATTTTGTAATATATTTATATTGATTAAGATATACACTCTTATCCTTCCAATTCGTTTCATCTTCTTTTGCTATTCGATTACCATCTTCGTCAAACGTAAAATATTCATGTGGACATTCTGCATATGCAAAAGTAAATGTTGGCTGGTCAGCACTCGTATAATCTGTAATGTTTTCCATAATCGTCAACACATCGCTCAGATTGGTATAATAATCATTGGATTTTCCACTTAATTTCTGCTGTGCCCAGCTGATAAAAGAATCTATTTCGCTCCAGATGCCATTGTCCAGAACATAAGTAGATAAATTTTCTTTCTTCTGTTTATAATTTAAAACATTGCAATTTGTATCTGAAAATGTATTCAGATGATTTACCATATTGATCTGGTATCCATTGTTTGCAAAAAGCTGATATAAATATGCATTCTCTGATCTCGCCATATTATCAATGGAATAGATTTCATCACTTGCCACATAAGAAAGATTCAGGATATTCGGAACAATTGTCGAAGTCCATATTGATTCCGTATTATGGCTTCCATAGGATATATTAAATCCCCTGTCTGCGAGGAAATCTGCAAATTCACTGTTATCATAATCATAATAATGTTCAATGTTTTCAAATCCTGCATATTCGTCAAACAGATAGAAATATACATTCGGTTTATCACCAGAAAAAGTTTTTTCTGTAATATCATTCTCCTGCTCTGCCACCACTGCTCTCGTATTGTTTTCCACTACTTGCGGAATTGCCGTGACAATGTTAAAAATAATCAACACAACAAATACAATCCCGATAACCGTACACAGATTTTCTGTCTCTTTTATCTTTCTGTTCACAAGCCAAAGCACCAGAAACAGAACAACTGCAACAATAACAAAAAAATATGCTTTTCTCATTCCTGGAATCAATTTTTTCACTGCACCAAGAATGGTATTAAAGTTCATAAAAATCAGTAATGCTATCTCACCTGTCAGAACCGCCTTACCCACATTACGGAGCAGCACCAAAAATATGACAAACAAGACTGCTGCCAATATCAGGTTTTTCCCAACAGACGGTAAAATTTCCACAAAATGTCCTTCCGACATATTCTGAAAATACATAAATACACTCGGATAGAAAACAATCGCTATCATAGAAACTACCCAGCTTATATATCTCTTTCTTATTACTCCCTTATCTTCTGTCTGCATTTCTTCCCTCCTAATAGTAAGAATCTACCATTGGAATAATCTCCCTCAAATTGTTATCATACTGATATTGAAGTGCTCCGAGATTTCCATCATAAATCATTTTATAATAGATATTCGATCCGCCTTCCATGCCATCATATCGCTTCACCATCGGATAATCAGAATCGAGTGCCCTGTCATAAAAGATCCGTTCTCTTCTCTCATCCTGCTTAAATTCATGAAAACTCTGTCCGAATGTTGTATAGTCTTCACCCAGAAGTTCTACCAATGTCGGCACAAATTCATTGTAAGAAACCGGTGCGTTCGTCTCCTGCATCACATCATGTGTCTCATGTGGTTCTTTCATAAAGAAAATCGGCTGCGCATTCCGCCCTGTTCCATGATCTGTCATCACTATAATGGTAGAGTTATCATAAGAACCTGATTCTTTAATCTGCTTCACATACTCTGCTGCCAGTACAAACATTCCCTTAATCGTATCATTTCTATCCGGATTTTTCGCATACTGACAATCTGCATCATTAATAAACTCATGCCCACCATTTAAATGATTCACTACAAAATAGTTTGAGGAATCATCTATTGTCAATCCATTCTTTACCAATGTATTGTAAAAATTAGGATTCGAATACTGCATAATATTATTTGGGTAAGACACGATACTTGCATACTGTTCATTCTTCACGTCAAATCCAGGTTTAAAATATTCCGGCATATAGCGGTATAAAGACATCTCCAGCATTGTCTTATAAAGAAGCGGTCTGTCAATTTCCCTTACCTTATCCTTTTCCGTAATATTATTCACCTTGTCCTCAGCGATGTCCAGACTGTTTCCTCCTGTCAGTACTTCTGACAGATAAGTATAAATATTCATTTTATAATTATGGCTCTTTAAAATGTCAAAATATTGATTTGTTTTCTCGTTGTTCCAGCTCTCTTTGAAATAGTCATTCACTGTTTCATTCGTATCAAGCGGATTTCCTGTGAGCAGATGAATCAGTGATGGGTAGGTTCCATAGTAATTGCAATCTGCATTATTATAATAAGTAAAATCTTCCAGCCCTTCCGTAATATCCGGATATGCAGCCCTTGCTTCTTCAAACCATTCATTCGGTACATTATCAAAAAGTAATACAATAATATTTTCATTGGAAGAGATCGTAAACTGCTGTCCCATATCCAGACATAGTTCCCCTTCCGCATACTCGAATGCATTCTTATCCGCGGTCAGAAACAGTGATCCATACGCCACAATCTGGACTAACAATAATACTGTTGTCGTGAGCTGTATCACCTTACTCCATTTTTTTTTGCAAAGAAATGTGACTGTAATTACCAGTACAAGTACTGTTCCCCAGAAAACTGCATTTTTTATCACACGTCCCGACTCCGGCATATATCCTTCTGCTGTCACCCCGATCTGGTCAATTCCCCTGTTCAGAAACATAACCTGAATATATCCGGCAATTGACAGTCCCCAGAGTATGCTAAGGACTATTTTTCTTATGATATCTGGCAAAAATGCCAGAACCGCTGCAATCACAATTGAAGTTCCAATCCCAGATATAAGAAATACCCATCCAAATTCTCCATAGACAAATCCCAATTCCGTATAATTGCCAAAAAACACCTCCGATGGTCCAAAAATTCCAATCATAAAAATGATCAGGAAAACAGATTCCAAACTCATCAGGAATTTCTTCAAATAATTTTTATTCTGCATTTCCAACACCTCTGATATATTGTTAACCTTTAATATATTACATGATAACCCCGTGTATTTCAAGATTTTTAAAATGAATACTACCCCAATATAGTGTTCTATGCTATAATTGCATTCGTAATTTTGCAATTGAAATACATTTAATTAGGAAAGAGGAAAATCATGTCAAAAAAAGCTGTTTTACCTGGTTCTTTTCTTAAGAACTATTTTTTTACATTATTGATCGTATTTTTACCACTGTTTATGTTCGGCGTTTTCGGTCCATCTGAGATTTTTTTCGGCAACTACAGTGAATTTGGGGTTATCTATGGGGAATTTGGATGGAAATTTCTGGGAATTTCTGTAGTTCTTGCACTTTTTATCTCCCTGATCTTACAGATTGTTCCAAAATTTCCGCGTACACTGATTCTCTCCGTTTTATGGGGTTTTACCATTGCCGGGTATATTCAGACCATGTTCCTGAATAAAAATCTCGACCAGATCGGGGTATCTGCTGAAGGATACACCGCCAATGCCACACGTGTCATCCTGAATGCTTTATTCTGGCTTTTTATCCTTGCTGCATCTGTGCTTATCTGTATTTTCAAAAGAGAATTCTGCATCCGGCTGCTCGGTGTGACAAGCGGTATTCTTCTTGGAATTCAGGCTGTAGGATTTGTGTCTTTATTTCTTACAGCAGATGCTTCTGCAATGGCTTACAATGACACCGATGGAGAACTCTCCCTAAGCGGTGCCGAACAATATACACTCTCCTCTAATGAAAATATTATCCTGTTTGTTCTGGATAATTTTTCCAACACTTTCTGGGATGAGGCGCTCGCTGCCTACCCGGATATGACAGATTCTCTTTCTGATTTTACCTATTATAATAACGCCGACTGTGCCTACTGGGGTACTTATCCATCTCTTGCACATATGCTTACCGGGAATCCTCTGGATACAGATCTTTCTGTGAATGACTGGTTAAAGCAATGCTGGGATAACGATTCCACAAACGCATACTATAAACTTCTTGAAAAACACAATTACAAGGTGAATCTATATACTCCTGTGACCAGTCTTCTTACCGGAACCGATACTCTGGAATTACTTCAGGGGAAAATAGATAATGTAGGAACTGAATCTTCCTCAAGAGAGATTGACTATGAAAAGCTTAATAAAACCATGCTGCAAATGTCCTGCTATCGTTTCCTGCCTGAATATTTCAAACCTGGTTTTGATGTAAAAAACTCACAATACACCACAATTGTATCCTACCCGGATAACGAAATGATGTATTCCAACTATAGTTTTTACGAAAAATTACAAGATACCAGACTAAGCCTTGATTCAACGTCCAACTATTTTACGATCCAGCATCTAAACGGCACCCATGAATTCGTCAACGACGAAAACTGCGCTTATGATCCCGATAATGCAACTTGTGCGACAACTGTAAAAGGTATTTTTACAATGCTTGATGCCTACTTACAACAGCTTAAAGACCTTGGTATTTATGATAACTCAACGATTATTATTACCGCTGATCATGGTTCCGAAGCACGTTCACAGATGATTTTCTTTATGAAAGGAAAAAATGAAACGCACGACTCTATGCAGACAACGAATGCTCCAATCAGCCTGAATGATCTTGTTCCTACCATTGTGGAAGCTATAGGTGAAGATTATACTCCATACGGTCAGAGTGTCCACGATTTTTCTGCTGACGAGTCCAGGGAACGCAGCGTTTACATCCGCGTAAGAGACGATGCATATCCTGCCGTCAAACGCTTCGATGGAGTGACCGAAGGCGGCATGAATGCTTATCATGTATATACTTATTATGGCACACTGAAAGACCTTGTCTTTCTTTATGACAATGGATATTATACACCTGTACAGGTAATTGATTCCTATTTCTAATGATTACTTAAGGAGATTTTTATGTCATTTAACTCATCTGACTTTTTAATTTTTTTCCCGATTGTGGTATTGATATACTTTCTGATTCCACAAAAGCTAAAAAACTACTGGCTTCTGATTGCCAGCTACTATTTCTATATGTGTTGGAATGCCAAATATGCTCTGATCATTCTTTTTTCTACCATAGTGACATACCTTAGCGGTCTTGCACTGGATACGCTCCAGCAAAGATCTGCTGATCCGCTTATCATGCGGAAGAAAAAAATAGTTGTAGCTATTAGTGTTTTATTAAACCTGTCCCTGCTTTTTTATTTTAAATATATTAATTTTGCAATCGGAATTTTAGGGGATGCACTGTCCGTCTTCCATATACAGCTCAATCTTCCATCTGTCGATATTCTTCTTCCTGTCGGCATCTCTTTCTATACCTTTCAGGCACTGGGATATACGATCGATGTATACCGTGGAGATACCTGTGCTGAAAAGAATTTTTTTCAGTATGCACTTTTTGTATCATTCTTTCCGCAGCTGGTCGCCGGTCCGATTGAGCGTTCCAGTCACCTGCTGCAACAGCTTGCCACACCACATAAGTTTAATTCCGAGGAAGCCAAAAGCGGTCTTTTACTGATGCTCTGGGGATTTTTCTTAAAAATTGTACTAGCTGATCGTATTGCAATCTTCGTTGACTGGGTTTACGGTGATTATCACACCTTTGGTGGATGGTATCTGATCGTAGCCACTGCACTTTTTGCCATTCAGATCTACTGTGATTTTGCCGGATACTCTATTATCGCTATGGGGGCTGCCCAGATTCTCGGTATCCGGTTAATGGAAAACTTCCAGTCTCCTTATCTGGCAGTTTCTGTTGCTGACTTCTGGAGAAGATGGCATATTTCCCTGACTTCCTGGTTCAGGGACTACCTCTACATTCCGCTCGGTGGAAGCAGATGCAGTAAATGGCGTAAATATAGGAACAAAATGATTGTTTTCCTCGTAAGCGGTCTCTGGCATGGTGCAAAAATCTCATTTGTCGTGTGGGGTGGACTTAACGGTCTTTACCAGATCATCGGAGAGATCCTGCAGCCTTTGCGTGATAAACTTGTAAAACTTTTTCGCTTAAACCGCAATTCCATCGGACATAAAGCCGTTCATATTATAGCGACTTTTGTCCTGATTGATTTCACCTGGATATTTTTCCGCGCCAACAGTTTTTCAGAAGCACTCACGATTCTCTCACAGATTATCCATGTACATAATCCATGGATTCTCTTTGATGGATCGCTTTATAATTGCGGACTAAATTCCAAAAACTTCTGCTTTATGCTTTTATGTATTTTGTTACTTTTTGTAACGGATTATTTAAAACAGAAGAAAATATGTATCCGTGAAATTATCGCCAGACAGGATGCCTGGTGTCAGGTTCTGATCATAGCATTTTCCGTTGTTTTCCTTCTGATATTTGGAATTTACGGAACTTCCTATGATGCATCCAAATTTATTTATTTTCAATTTTAGAGGTAAAAATAATGAAAAAAATAGTATGCTGCATCAGTTGTGCTGCCATCATTGGTGTCTCTGTATTCTACGCTGGACGCCTTTTACAACCTAATTTTACAGTGGATGCTTTCCATGCAATAGAATCTTTTCATTCCATGCCTGAAAATTCATTCGATGTCATTGCCTGTGGCTCCAGCCATGTATATAAAGGATTAAATGTAAATGAAATGACAGAAAGATATGGATTCAGTGCTTATAATTATGGCTGTAACTGGCAATTTCTTAATACCACCACTTTGTTCTTTGAGGACGCCCTAAGAACACAATCTCCTAAAGTGATATTAATTGAAACCTTTAACGTAGACAAAGTTCATGAAGACACGGATCTCAATGGTGAAATTTATTACACAAAAGGCATTTCCGATTTTAAAGGAAAAAGAGAATATTTAGCCCAATGCTTTGGTAAGAATAAGGATCGTTACTTATCTTACTATGTCCCATTACTTGCCTTTCACGAAAACTGGACAAACATTAATTATTACAGTTTTGATTCCGGAACTTCCGTCGAAGAGTATCAGGCAGCGCATGGTTTTTCAGGCAGCGACCATATTGTTCCAACAGTGATCTCCAATCCCGCAACGTTCGAGCAGAAAGAGCTGCCTGATAGTTCTGTCAGATTATTAGATAAAATTGTAAACATCTGCAATGAAAATAATATTCGTCTTATCTTTTATACTGTTCCTTATGAGGGGGAATATAATTATTCAGATGCCATGGCCGAATATGCTGCTGCCAACAACTGCACTTACCTTAACCTGTTTGAACACATGGATGATGTCGGGCTCAACGGTGATACAGATTTTATGGATATCGAACACCTGAATATAAGCGGAGCAACCAAAGTTGCCGACTATCTTGGAGAATATATTGTTTCTCATAATCTGCTCTCTGAAGCAGACTAAGACCTTGCATAGATACATGAGGAGATTTTCAATGAACAAAAGAATTTCTGTTTTACGTTTTTTATCAAACTATATCATCGTGTTACTCCCAATATTTACACTCTGCGTGATGGGACCTGCCGAAATATACTTCGGGAATTATAAAGAGTTAGGCTTTACTTATCAGGAATTTGGGTGGAAATTCTTGATTTTTGCATTTTTAATCTCCTTCATTTTCATGCTTCTTATTTCATTCTTTCCAGACAAACTCAGAAAATATATTCTTTCTGTTTTCTGGGGAATCGGAATTGCAGGATATATCCAGACAATGTTTTTAAACCGCCATCTGGAACAAATGGGTGTCCGTGCAGAAGCATACACCGCATCACCTTCAAAAATAATTGTAAATTCCATTATTTGGACAACTATCATTTTGGGAGCTTTGCTGTTTGCAAAATTTCAACAGAATATCTTCAAAAAAGTAATGTTAACATCCTCTCTCATTATTCTAGGGATGCAATGTGTTGGATACATCTCACTTTTCCTCTCCGCAGATAAATCCGCCTTTACATACTACAGTGACAAGGACGAACTTATACTGGATGGAAGTAAGCAATTTACCGTATCCTCAAATGATAACATTATCTTATTTATTCTGGATAATTTTTCCAGCACTTACCTTGCATCTGCCGTTGAAAAATATCCGGATTTAAAAGATTTTCTGCATGATTTCACTTATTACAATAATGCCGACTGCAATTACCATGGAACCTATCCATCACTACCGCATTTACTAACAGGTAACGATTTAGATCCTTCGTTATCTGTTGATGACTGGTTAGAAGATTGTTGGACAAATACTACTACAAATGATTATTTTTCTATTTTGTCTGATGCCAATTACAAAGTAAATTTATATACTCCGACAACATCTATTCTGACCGGTAATCATTCTTTGTCGCTTCTTGATGGAAAAATTAGTAATATAACTACAAAACAAAGCTCTATTTGCATTGATTACCATAAACTGTATAAGACCATGTTTTATATGTCCTGCTATCGCTTTATGCCAGAATACTTCAAATCCTTTTTTGACGTATCAAATGAGATATATACCTCTATTGTATCTTATCCTGAAAATACTATTTTACATGCAAACTATGATTTTTATAATCATCTCATTGAAAATGGTCTGACAACTGATTCATCTGACAATTATTTCATAATTCAGCATTTAAATGGGACACATGAATTCACAACCGATGAAAATTGCCAGTTTGATGATCAGAATGCAACCTGCCAGTCAACCGTTAAGGGAATTTTCACTATGCTTGAAGCTTATTTGAACGAATTAAAAACACTGGGCGTTTACGATAATTCAACTATTATTATCACCTCTGATCATGGTGACGTTGAATATCCACAAATAATCTTTTTCATCAAGGAAAAACAGGAATCCCACGAATCACTTAATGGTACCAATGCTCCTATTACTTTAGACGAACTTGTTCCAACCATCGTTCAATCGCTTGATAAAGATTACAGTGAATTCGGATATAGTATACATGATTTTTATCCCGATCAGCAACGGGAACGTCTGCTTTATATCCGGGATTATGACGCTTCTTATCCAGATGTTCCACGCTACGATGGAATCTCTTCCGGTGGATCAAACGTATACCACTTATACAACTATACAGGTAATATTGATGATCAGATTAATGCCTTGCAAAATTATCAATACACAACAATACCAATGGTTGACTCTTATTTTTAAACACAGCCTGCAAATAAAAAGTCAAGGCTAAAATGAAAGAACTTTGAAAATTTT
>OGHD01001393.1_pt1 | contig 10193 bp, 9 predicted proteins | sample 1571341 | NCBI WGS metagenome assembly OGHD01 (sample SAMEA2582026, study PRJEB24529) | metagenome | biome: Human gut stool | place: China | collected 2011 | reverse complement strand
TCCTTGTTTTCCGAAGGAAAATGCGAGCCCTCTGGCGAGCAGAGGATTTTCCTCCTTGTTTTTCGAAGAAAAATGCGACTGCCTTTGCAGGAGCAGAGGATTTTTCTCCTTGTTTTGCAGATTTCTGCGGTAGTGGCAGCGATTTTTCTACTGCCACTTCCACACAAAATCTAATTTTTACATATCTGCCGTTATTGTCGGAAAATCTTTATACCTCAAATAACAGATCACCATAAGATGGCATTGGCCACATAGATTTGTCAACTAACATTTCAAGTTTATCAATCGGTGCTCTTAACTCATCCATTGCCGTCTTAACTTCATCTCTGTAGTATACAGCCTGATCTCTGCCTTCTTCCATCTCTGCAGCTTTTTCCGTTACTTCCTGTAATTTTGCAAGTGCTTTCTTGGAATCAGCCAGTAAAGAGGAAACCTGTGTCAGGATCTCTGTCTGTGCGCTGACATCTGCACCACATGCTGCTTTTACGGAAGTGATAGACTCAGCAAGTACGGTTGTGTATTTGATAACAGCCGGAATAATCTGCTTGGTTGCGATATCGATTGCAGCTCTTGCCTCGATGTTGATCTCTTTTGAGTATGTCTCATACTCGATCTCAACACGGGAGTCTAACTCTGCCTTTGTAAATACTTTGAATTTTTCAAATAATTTCACAGATTTCTCTGTATTTAATGCAGGGATTGCATCTACCATGGAACGGATATTTGGAAGTCCGCGTCTCTCAGCTTCTGCTACCCACTCATCCGAATAACCGTTTCCGTTGAATACGATTCTCTGATGCTCTGTTGCATATTCTTTGATCAGATCATGTACTGCCATATCAAAGTCATCTGCTTTTTCAAGAACATCACATACCTCTGCAAATGCCTCTGCAACGATTGTATTTAATACAACGTTCGGCTGAGCGATAGAATCCTGGGAACCTACCATACGGAATTCAAATTTATTACCGGTAAATGCAAACGGTGATGTTCTGTTACGGTCTGTCGCATCTTTCATAAAATCAGGAAGTGTCTTAACACCTGTCTCTAATTTCTGTCCAGCAAGACTGTGTGTAGCTTCGCCTGTGCTGATCAGCTGTGATAATACATCCTGAAGCTGCTCTCCTAAGTATACGGAAACGATTGCTGGCGGTGCCTCGTTTGCTCCTAATCTGTGGTCGTTTCCGACATCTGCTGCGGACTCTCTTAAAAGATCTGCATGTTTGTCAACTGCTTTTAAGATACAGGTAAGTACTAATAAGAACTGTACATTCTCATGAGGTGTCTTGCCTGGCTCTAACAGGTTGATTCCATCATCCGTTGTAATTGACCAGTTGTTATGTTTACCGGAACCATTGACACCTGCAAATGGTTTTTCATGAAGCAGGCACTGTAAGCCATGACGTCCGGCTACTTTCTTTAATGTCTCCATTACCAACTGGTTGTGGTCTACTGCAATGTTAGCCTGTGCGTAGATCGGAGCTAACTCATGCTGTGCAGGTGCAACTTCGTTGTGCTGTGTCTTTGCGCTGACGCCTAATTTCCAGAGTTCTTCGTTTACATCCTTCATGAATGCTGCGATTCTCTCACGAATCGCACCGAAGTAATGATCGTCCATCTCCTGACCTTTTGGAGGCATTGCACCGAATAAAGTACGACCGGTAAAGATAAGGTCTTTTCTCTGTAAATATTTCTGTCTGTCTACGATGAAGTACTCCTGCTCCGGTCCAACAGAAGGAGTAACTCTCTTTGATGTCGTATTACCGAATAATCTTACAAGACGTAATGCCTGCTCATTGATAGCTTCCATGGAACGAAGAAGCGGTGTTTTCTGATCGAGTGCTTCTCCTGTGTAAGAACAGAAAGCTGTTGGGATACAAAGAGTTGCGCCTGCTGCATCCTGTCTTACAAATGCCGGGGAGGTACAATCCCATGCTGTATATCCTCTTGCCTCGAATGTAGCTCTTAAACCACCGGATGGGAAAGAAGATGCATCTGGCTCACCTTTGATCAGTTCTTTACCGGAAAAGCTCATTAGTACCTTGCCATTCTCCATCGGTGCTGTAATGAATGAATCATGTTTCTCTGCTGTTACTCCGGTCAGCGGCTGGAACCAATGAGTATAATGTGTTGCACCTTTTTCGATTGCCCATTCTTTCATCTCATGCGCAACAACATCTGCTGTTTCAAGGTCTAACTCGCGACCTTCCTGAATTACTTCCTTTAACTTCTTGTAAACCTTCTTTGGCAGGCGCTCCTGCATCACTGCATCATTGAATACGTTCTCGCCAAAAATCTCTGCTACATTTAAGTATCCTGTTTCGCTCATGTTCTACATCCTTTCTTCTTCACCGGTCTAATCCCCTGAGACTATTCCCTGCTTTTTTGAACAAATGTAAGAGATCTTAAATTCTCATTTCTTATTGTACCTTGAAAGTGGATGAATGTCAGTAAGAAATTTCTCCTATATGGCTTTTATGAGAAATTGTGTGACAACTTCTTATAAAAAAAGGGCATTCCAAGCTACTTGGAACGCCCTTGTTCATCTCTCACATTTGTTTTGTTGAACTTAAGATAATACTTTTCTCTCCAAAATGCAAGAGAAAATTTCACTTTTTTATCATTTTGCTATATTGAACAATAAATTCATGTAAAGTCTGAAATCTTTGTTAAATATAACATTATGGAAAGTGGACTTCCGTCTGTGCGACAATATTATTCAGCTTTGCCAACAGAACCGAACAGTTCCATTTTCTCTTTTACAGTAGCTTTGATTGCTTCTGCACCTGGAGCTAATAATTTACGAGGATCAAATCCCTTACCCTCAAGATCTTTACCAGCTTCGATATATTTACGTGTAGCATCTGCGAAAGATAACTGGCACTCTGTGTTAACATTGATTTTAGATACACCAAGGTCGATAGCTTTCTTGATCATATCAGCCGGGATACCTGTACCACCATGAAGTACTAATGGCATCATTCCTGTTTTCTCCTGAACAGCTGCTAATGTCTCAAAGCTTAATCCTGGCCAGTTTGCCGGATATTTTCCATGGATGTTACCGATACCTGCTGCAAGCATGTCCACACCAAGATCAGCGATTGCTTTACACTCGTTAGGATCAGCACATTCGCCCATACCTACAACACCGTCTTCCTCGCCACCGATAGAACCAACTTCTGCCTCGATAGATAAGCCTAACTGATGAGCTACTGCTACTAACTCTTTTGTTTTCTCAACGTTCTCTTCGATTGGATAATGAGAACCATCAAACATGATAGATGTGAAACCAGCTTTGATACATTTGTAGCATCCTTCGTATGTTCCGTGATCTAAGTGTAATGCTACAGGAACTGTGATTCCAAGTTCTTCATCCATAGCTTTTACCATAGCTGCTACTGTTTTAAAGCCTGTCATGTACTTTCCAGCACCTTCAGATACACCTAAGATAACAGGGGATTTTAACTCCTGTGCTGTTAACAGAATGGATTTAGTCCACTCAAGGTTGTTGATGTTGAACTGACCTACAGCGTAATGACCAGTTTTTGCTTTGTCTAACATTTCTTTTGCAGATACTAACATTGTTAATTCCTCCATAATTTTAAAAATATATTTCCCATTTGCACTCATTACCTCGTGATTCCTTCACTCAGTAACTTCGCCGTTCGTCAAATACAAATCTTTTCGTATTTTCCTCACTTGCACTCATTATATATTACTTTGATGCAAAAATAAAGTTATTTTTTTAACATATATAACTGTCAAATCTTTTATTCTTCCGGCTTTTTGACCATAATATCCACTGCCTGTTTCAGATTTTTCACACAGACTTCCTCATGGTCACCGCCAAATTCCCCGTCCAGAGTCCATGGGATCTCCCTGGAAGCGGTAAACTTCACTTCGGCTGTCTTAAATGAATAAATCATATCCGTGTCATCTACGAGATTGATCAGGGATGCGATGATCTCATTCAGTTCCATCGGGTTCTTCGGCTTTTTGATCAGTGTAACTTCAAAAACACCGTCATCAAGCAGAACATCTTTTCCGGTCATCCCCTTGAATCCGCCTACAGATGTAGAGTTTGTGATCATTCCGTAGATAAACTCGTCCTGAATACGCATATTGTTATATTCCACCTGCATCATAAAGGATGGGATATCATGAAGGCATTTTGCGCCTTCCAAAATATAAGCGGCATGTCCGAGTACATTTTTCCATTCCTGGCTCGTCTTATAAGACACTTCAGTAAAAAGTCCAAATGCTGCGACATAGACAAAATAATCCCCATTAAACAGACCGACATCGCACGGAAACGGTTTTCCTGTGACGGCCGCCTCTGCCGCTTTTTCCATGTCCTTCGGTATTCCAAGCGAAGAAGCAAAATCGTTCGTGCTTCCGGCCGGTATGTATCCCAATGGAACTTTTGTTTTGCGGTGCATCATTCCGGTTACCACTTCGTCTAATGTACCATCTCCACCGCTGCACACAACAAGATCATAATTTCCGGCATACGCTTCCACTTTTTCTTTTGCATCTCCGGCACACTGCGTCGGATAGATCGTAACCTCATAATCCGCTTTTACCATGGTGTCCACGATGTCTAACAACTGATTCTTAATCTGTGCCTTTCCTGAGCACGGATTGAATACAAACAATAATTTCTTTTTCATATCCATAAATCACTATACTCTCTTATTCATTCAACATTTATTTGCCTGTCAAAAGTCTCTCTAATGCTTCCACTGCTTCCACTTCGTCTGTTCCTTCCGCATCTATCGTGACAACCACTCCGTTTGTCAGAACAAGGCTCATCATTCCCATGATGCTTTTTGCATTGACATGTTTCCCGTCCATCTCCAGATAAAGATGACTGGAAAACTGATTGGCGGTCTGTACCATCAATGCGATCGGTCTTGCTTCCATTCCTGCATCCATCTGCACTTCTACTGTCTTTCTCATCGTCTTATCATTCTCCTCCTATTCCCTCAATCCGTCTGCGATCTCACTGATCTTCCGAAGTCTGTGGTTCACACCCGATTTTCCAACCGGCGGATCTAAATACATTCCAAGTTCTTTGAGTGGTGCCTCAGGGTATTCCAGCCGCAATAACGCCATCTCTTTTAAATTGTCCGGCAGGCTTTCTAATCCCATCACTTCCCTGATATATGTAATGTCCTCCAGCTGTTTTACTGCCGCATTGACCGTCTTGCTGATATTGGCAGTCTCGCAGTTGACCTTACGGTTGACGGAATTACGCATCTCTTTTAAAATGCGCACGTTCTCTAAATTCATCAGTGCCACATGCGCTTCCATCACATTTAAAATATCAACAATCTGTGCCCCTTCTTTTAAGTAAACAACAAAATGTTTTTTTCGTTCCACGATCTTGGCATCCACATCAAAACTGTTCATGGTATCCCGAAGCTGTTCTGCCTGCGGCATAGTTCTGCACACAATCTCAAAATGATAGGACTTGTTTGGATCACTGATGGAACCACCAGCTAAGAATGCCCCTCTGATGTAAGCTCTTTTACAACAGCCCTGCAAAAGTAACAGACCATTGACTGTCTCTGTGATCATCGGGATCTGATGATCCTCATCCCACATTTTTACTGTCTCATAAATTTTCTTCTGTTCTCTTCCGGATTTTTCTCTTTTCTCCTCCGAAAAATCGAACAGTTTTTTTAACAAAAGATCGTACTTTGTATTTAACAGTTCATTTTCAGAATCCAGAAAAAGGTCACATCCGGATTCGCTCACCTGCACTTTTCCATCAAATGCGATCAGTGCCGCCAGCTCAGCGATCTGACAATGACGGCTTTTCCCAAGATGTCTGGAAAGTTCTTCTTTTACTTCACTTGAAAAAGACATTCTATTTACCTCGCAGGGCATCTTTTCCTATATCCCTATGCTCAATCTTCAGACCATATTCCTTCTTGTCCGCCATTCTCTTGTACAATTCATTGGCAAGCGTTACCGAGCGGTGTTTTCCACCTGTGCATCCAATCGATATGACAAGCTGGTTTTTTCCCTCTGCAATGTAGTTTGGTATCAGGAAGTTGATCATATCCTCTAATTTATCCAGAAACTCGTGCGCCTCCTTAAATTGAAGCACATAATCCTGAATTTCCCTGTCATTTCCTGTCTTGGCACGAAGCCCTTCCACATAATATGGATTCGGCAGAAAACGCACATCGAAAACCAGATCGGAATCCGCCGGGATTCCATATTTAAATCCGAACGATAAAATCGTGATGAACAGATTTTTATAATCCTGGTTCTGCACAAATATTTTTTCAATCTCTGCTTTCAGCTCTCTTGTCAGAAGCTGACTGGTATCTATAATATAACTTGCCCGCTCTTTCAAAAAGGCAAGTCTCTCTCTCTCTTTTGCAATTCCCTTATCGACACGCTCCGAGCCTGCCAGTGGATGGCTTCTTCTCGTCTCTTTGTATCGTTTTACAAGTACGGAATCCTCCGCATCCAAAAATAGAATATCATAAGCGCCGCCGTTTGCCTTGATCCGGTCAAGCACACTCCGGAGTTCCTCAAGTGCCTGTCCACTCCGAATATCGATCCCGACAGCGACTTTCTGTAATTCTGCATTCTGCTGCAGATCAGACAATTCCACAAATTTTTCCAATAAAGGGATCGGAAGATTATCGACACAGTAAAAGCCGATATCTTCCATCATTTTCAGTGCTGTACTTTTTCCGGCTCCAGACATTCCTGTTAATATCACGAATTTCATACTATAACCACACCTTTCTCATAAGTTTGCAGCTTAAAATTCACCAATCATTTTCACTTCCGGTTCCAATACTACACCAAACTGTGCCTGTACCTTATCCGCCACATCCCGCATCAACTGACAGATATCTGCCGCTGTTGCATCCCCTTTGTTGATCACAAAACCACAGTGTTTCTCAGACACCTGCGCACCACCCACCTGATAGCCGCGAAGTCCTGCATCCATGATCAGCTTTCCTGCAAAATATCCCTCCGGTCTTTTGAAAGTGCTTCCGGCACTCGGATACTGCAGTGGCTGTTTCTCTGCTCTCTTTTCATTCAAATCTTTCATTTTGGAACGGATTTCCACCTCATCGCGCGGCACAAGTTCCAAAACAACTTTTGTAACAATATATTTTTTCTCTGGGATACAGCTATGCCGGTAACCCAGATTGAGTGCAGTTCTGTCAAGTTCCAGCTGTGCACCGTTTTCATCAAGAACATATACTCGCTCAATGATATCCTTCATCTCTCCGCCATAGGCTCCGGCGTTCATGACAACTGCTCCGCCGACACTTCCCGGAATCCCGGCAGCAAATTCAAAACCTGTCAGAGATTCTGACAGTGCTGTTGCCGCGATCTTCGACAGAAGTGCGCCCGCACCGGCATAAATCTTGTTCTCTTCTACCCTGATCTGATTCATTTTCTTAAAAATCTGAAGAATTACGCCACGATATCCCTTATCTCCAACAAGAAGATTACTTCCGTTTCCAATCACTGAATATGGGATTTCCTCCTTTTTGCATAACTCAACAATTGCCTGGATCTCTTCCTTTGATTCAGGTGTCACGAAATAATCTGCCGGACCACCAATACGAAATGTTGTATGTTTCTTCATCGGCTCATCTTTCATTACATTTTCCTGTTTTGTAATAGTGCACAATCTATTGTATAATTCCATATCTATACTCCGTTTCTTCTATATAATAGTATTAAATATTCTTATCAGTCATCAACATCATACACCACCCACTTCATAAAGTAAAGTATATTGCCTTGCCAAACACTAATAAACCATGTATAATGAATGCGTATATCTAAAATTAACCAAGCCTCTTTAGAGGCACATTTTTTAATCAAAGGAGTGAATATTTAAAGTGGACGCAGGTGACACGTACCTACTAATTATACTGTTAATTTTACTATTGTTTTCATCATTTTTTTCATCAACCGAGACTGCGCTGATGTCAGTGAATAAGATTAAACTCCGTTCTCTCGCAGACGGTGGGAACAAACGGGCGGCTCTGGCTCTTGATATCACAGAGAATCACACAGCAAAGATGCTCAGTGCAATTCTGATCGGTAATAATATTGTGAATGTTTCAGCATCTTCTCTTGCCACAACCCTTGCTTATTCATTTGGCGGATACATGGTCAGCATCGCTACACTGATTCTGACAGTGGCAATCCTTGTATTTGGAGAGATTACACCGAAGAATTATGCAACGATCAACGCTGAGAAACTTACGCTTCGTTATATTCCGGTCATCAAGTTTTTTATGACGGTCATGACTCCGGTTATTTTCATCATTAACTTGTTTTCCCGCGGAATCATGCTGATCCTTCGCGTAGATCCAGATGCAGCGAACAAAGCTATGACAGAAGAAGAACTTCGTACAATTGTGGATGTCAGCCATGAGGATGGTGTAATCGAGTCTGATGAAAAAGAGATGATCTACAATGTATTCGATCTCGGCGATGCCAAGGCGAAAGATATTATGGTTCCTCGCGTACATGTTACATTTGCTGATGTCAATAGTACCTTCGATGAATTGATTGATATTTTCCGTGAAGACAAATTCACAAGACTTCCTGTTTACGAAGAGACACAGGATAACGTTGTCGGTATTATTAACATGAAGGATCTGCTTCTTTATGATCATGATACACCGTTCAATATCCGGGATTTCTTAAGAAAACCTCATTTCACTTATGAGTTCAAAGATATCTCCGAACTTCTTGTAGAGATGAGAGATTCTACTTTTAATATTGCAATTGTTCTGGATGAATACGGTGAGATGGCAGGACTCATCACTTTGGAGGATATTCTAGAAGAGATTGTTGGTGAGATCCATGATGAATATGATGAGAATGAAGATGAACTGATCAAAGAGATTTCTGATCATGAATATATTATCGAAGGCTCCATGAGTCTGGATGATGTGAACGATCACTTACATACAGAACTTGACTCTGAGGATTATGATTCTCTCGGAGGACTGATCATCGAACATCTGGACCGTTTACCTCAGATGGGTGATGAAGTTGTCACTGAAGATGGAATTCGTCTGGTGGTCGAGAAGTTGGATAAGAACCGCGTAGAAACGGTACATGTTTATCTTCCTGAAAGAGCAGATACAGAGGAAGAAGCGGATGAAGAGAATTCAGATCCTTCTGAAACTGACAAACACTCACATGAATAGAACTTTTTGAAATGTCGGCTGCATTATCGCAGCCGGCATTTTTTGACGTTTCACAGGCAATGCGCGCTTTCATATAATATATAGAAGCACAAAATAATGAGGTGATTATATGTCTTATTCTATCATGCTTGATGCAGGTCATGGCGGTCGTGACCCCGGAGCTGTCTATAACGGCCGCCGGGAAAAGGATGACACCTTATCTTTAACGCTTGCCATTGGAGAACTGCTGCAGGAACATGGGATTGATGTACTCTATACACGCACAACAGACATTTATGAATCTCCCTATCAGAAAGCATTGGAAGCAAATGCAGCCGGTGCAGACTTCTTTCTGTCTATTCACCGTAATTCTTATCCAACAGATAATACCGTATCCGGCGTAGAATCTCTGGTTTACAACAAATCCGGTCTGAAGTACACAATGGCTCAAAATATTAATGAAGGTCTGGAAGCTCTCGGCTTCATCAATCTCGGCGTAAAAGAGCGCCCCGGTCTGGTCGTTCTGCGTCGTACACAGATGCCGTCGGTTCTGGTAGAAGTTGGATTTATCAACTCTGACACTGATAACCGGCTCTTTGATAATAACTTTGATGATATTGCGCTTGCGATTGCTGAGGGAATCCTTGATACATTAGAAGAAAGCGGAGAAATCAGCAGTGATTCTTCTCTCCCTCACTATGCAGTGCAGACCGGGGCTTTCCGCAGTGAACGATATGCACGACGGCTCCTGAATGAATTAACCGAAATGAATTTTCCTGCCGTTTTGACAGAAGGGGATGGCTTATTCCGGGTAACGGTCGGAGAATACGATACGCTTGACGAAGCTGTAAAAATGGAACGCCGATTGAAGCGTGCCGGATATCAGACAGTTATTGTAACTGTTTAGTTGCAGGATTTAGATTCTTACAATTACATGTCCGTAAAACATGTTACTGTTCACACGATGTGCGACCAGCAACGCATCTCGCCATTTTAAATCGC
>OGHD01001392.1_pt1 | contig 10196 bp, 10 predicted proteins | sample 1571341 | NCBI WGS metagenome assembly OGHD01 (sample SAMEA2582026, study PRJEB24529) | metagenome | biome: Human gut stool | place: China | collected 2011 | reverse complement strand
AAGGCTGGAGGGGTCATAAATCTGGGGTGTTTGCAATTGAGAGAGAACAGGCAGATATACTTATAGGCACGCAGATGATAGTAAAGGGACACGATTTCCCAAAGGTTACTCTTGTCGGAGTCGTAGCGGCAGATATATCCTTGTATGCAAGTGATTATAAGGCTGTTGAGCGTACATTCCAGCTTATAACACAGGCGGCAGGAAGAGCTGGACGAGGAGAAAGAAAGGGTGAAGTTGTAATACAGACATATTCACCTGATAATTATGGCTTGCTATGTGCGGCGGAATAAAAATAAATTAGTCTTTATGAGCAGGAAAAGATTAAAGATTTCATACGGGGGCCTATTAAGCCTAACAATACTGTTAAAGATGACAAGATTATAGTACTTGGTCCATCAAATGCTTCTATATACAAGATTAAAGATATATACACGAAGCAGATATATTTAAGAAGTTCAAGCTTTAAAGCACTTGAACTAATTATGGATATGCTGGATAATAATATTAATGGCAGTTCAGATTACAAGAATATTAACATTGCATATGATGTTAATTAAACATACGCATATGTTATTTGATTATGGAGGAAGTTATGGCAATCAGAAATATAAGAACATTAGGTGATGAGATATTAAGAAAAGAAGCAAAAGAAATAACTGAGATGACACCTAGAATACAGGAACTTATTGATGACATGTTTGAAACAATGTATGAGGCTAATGGAGTTGGACTTGCAGCTCCACAGGTAGGAATAAGAAAGAGATTAGTAGTAATTGACTGTGGTGATGATCCAATAGTGCTTATTAACCCTGTAGTTCTTGAGACAAGTGGTTCACAGACAGGACAGGAGGGCTGTCTTAGTGTTCCGGGTAAGGTTGGTATCGTGACAAGACCATCTTATGCCAAGGTTAAGGCACTTAATGAAGATATGGAAGAGATTATCGTTGAGGGTGAAGAACTTCTTGCAAGATGTCTTTTACACGAGATTGATCATCTTGACGGAGTAATGTATGTTGATAAGGCAGAAGGTCCACTTATGGAAACTGAAACGGAGGAAGATTAATATTGAAGGTTGTATTTATGGGAACTCCTGACTTTGCAGTTGGGACATTAAAGGAACTTATTGATAACCAGTATGATGTAGTGGCTGTTGTGACACAGCCGGACAAGCCAAAGGGAAGAAGCAAGGAGCTTGTATTTTCACCTGTTAAGGAAGAAGCTGTTAAGAATAATATACAGGTTCTTCAGCCAGAAAGAGCAAGAGATGAAGCATTTGTTGAAGAATTAAGAAAATATAATGCAGATGTGTTTGTTGTTGTTGCATTTGGACAGCTATTGCCTAAGAGTATTATTGATATGCCACGTCTTGGATGTATTAATGTACACGCTTCACTGCTTCCTAAGTACAGGGGTGCCTCTCCAATCCAGTGGGCAGTAATAGATGGATGTGAGTATTCCGGTGTTACGACTATGAAGATGGATGAGGGGCTTGATACAGGAGATATTCTTTTGGTAGATAAGGTTAAACTCGATAAGAAAGAGACAGGCGGAAGCCTTTTTGACAGATTAAGCATAGTTGGTGCTAAGCTTCTTATTAAGACACTTGAAGGACTTGAGACTGGAAGCATTATACCAGGAAAGCTCATATGTCAAAATGCTTAAAAAGTCAATGGGAGAGCTTGATTTTACTAAGAGTGCCAGACAGATTGAGTGCCTTATAAGAGGACTTAATCCCTGGCCAAGTGCATTTACACATCTTAATGGCAAAATGTTAAAAATATGGGATGCAGATGTTGTAACTGACAGTGATGATATTATAAATAACAATAATGTTTCAAAGGAATGTGAAGCTGGAACAGTATGTTATGTAGATAAGAAGACATTTATTATAAAATGCGGAAAAGATTATCTTAAGGTTAATGAACTTCAGCTTGAGGGTAAGAAGAGAATGTCAGCGGATGCTTTTCTTTCAATATAAAATTGTGAATAAGCAACAGATAAACCGCATACAATTGAACTAATAATTGCATTAGGAAGGCGAAAATCAATATGTAAATAATGAAAACCATTTACACAAACAATTAAAGATAACATTGTAGCACCTAAAATCAACAATGCACTTTTAAAGTACCAGTATCTTGATAAGAGTAAAAGATCATTTATCAATAAGCTGTCTTTAGGCATTATAGAGAGCCAGATAGAATTAGATTATATTATTAACAAGTATTCAAAGACACCAGTTAAGAAGATGAAGCCTGTTATAAGAAGAATTGTAAGAATGGGTGTATATCAGATAATATATATGGATAATGTGCCTGATAGTGCAGCTTGTAATGAGGCTGTCAAGCTTGCTGTAAAGAGGGGATTTGCGGGGCTTAAGGGCTTTGTTAATGGTGTGTTAAGAAATATATCACGCAATAAAGACAATATTGAATATCCAGATTATAATAAAAGTCCATATGAATATCTGTCTGTTAAGTATTCTATGCCAATGTGGATAATTGAGCTGTGGTCAGGGCAGATGTCAATAGATACTGTTAAATCCGTGCTTGAGGGTATGAAGTGTGAGAAGAAGACATATATAAGATGTAATACATCAAAGGCTTCCAGGGAACAGATTAAAGAACTTCTTCAGCGTGAGAATGTGACAGTAAAAGAAGTAGAGAATATACCATATGCGTATGAGATATCCGATTATGATTATATCGCAGGGCTTAAAAGCTTTCAGGATGGTATGTATCAGATTCAGGATATCAGCTCAATGCTTGCAGGTGAATACACAGCACCAAAAGCGGGAGATACAATAGTTGACGTATGCGGTGCACCGGGCGGAAAGTCAATTAATGCCGCACTTAAGATGTTAGAACAGGGGGATTGCGGCAGGGTAATCGCCAGAGATTTGTCAGATTACAAGGTTGCACTTATTGATGAGAATATTAAGAGGCTTAATATCACTAATATACAGACACAGGTATATGATGCACTTGATTGTGATGAAAGTCTGATTAATAAAGCTGATATTGTTATAGCTGACCTTCCTTGTTCAGGTCTTGGGATAATAGGAAGAAAGCCGGATATAAAATATAATGCTTCGCCTGAAAAATTGCAGTCACTTGTAGATCTTCAAAGAGATATTTTAAAGGTCGTATCACGCTATGTTAAGAGTGGTGGAGTGTTAATGTATAGTACTTGTACAATTAACAGGGCAGAAAATGAGGATAATGCCGACTGGATATGTAAAGAATCAGGCTTTACGAAAGACGGAGAGTATCATCAGCTGCTTCCTGCCAATAATTCAGGAATGGACGGATTCTTTGTCGCTCGTCTTATTAAGAGTTAAACAGGGGAATGTAAATATATTTAAGAAATAACAGATAAATGGAATGGAGTATGGTTATGCCGCATAAGACTGATATAAAATCATTGAATTACAATGAACTTGTACAATATGTTGAGAGTATTAATGAAAAGAAATTCAGAGCTGCCCAGTTATATTCGTGGATGCACGAGAAACTGGCAGAAAGTTATGATGAGATGACCAATATTTCCGATAAGCTTAAGAATACTTTAAAGGAAGATACCTTGTATACAAGTCTTAAGATTGTAAAAATGCAGGAGTCAAGGATAGACGGCACTAGAAAGTACCTTTTTGAGCTTTATGACGGCAATCTTATAGAAAGTGTATTTATGAAGTATCATCACGGCAATTCGGTATGTATTTCATCACAGGTGGGCTGTAAAATGGGCTGTCGTTTCTGTGCATCAACTCTTAATGGATGTGTAAGAAATCTTTTACCATCAGAAATGCTTGACCAGATATACAGAATAAGCAGGGATACTAATGAGAGAGTAAGCAATGTTGTTATAATGGGTTCTGGTGAGCCTATGGATAATTACGATAATGTTATTAAATTCATAGAACTGCTTAACAGTGAAAGAGGACTTAATATAAGCCAGAGAAATATAACAGTATCAACATGTGGAATTGTGCCTAAGATAAAAGAACTGGCAGATCTTAAGTTACAGATAACACTTGCAATATCGCTTCACGCACCTAATGATGAGTTAAGAAAGACTATGATGCCTATTGCTAATAAATACAGCATAGCAGAGATTATGGATGCGTGCAGGTATTATCTTGATAAGACAGGACGAAGAATATCATTTGAATATAGTCTGGTTAAGGGCGTTAATGATACTAAAGAATGTGCCAATGAGCTTATAGAGCTTGTAAAAGGGCTTAACTGTCATATTAATCTGATACCGGTTAATCCGATTAAGGAAAGAGATTATGAGCAGTCAGAGAAGAATTCTATAAAGAATTTTAAGGATATGCTTGAAAGAAAAGGAATTAATGCGACTGTCAGACGTGAGATGGGGCGCGATATAGACGGTGCCTGTGGACAGTTGAGGCAGAATCATATAGATGAGAATTCTGCCATATAGAGCCAGCTGCATAAAAAGTGGCTGAAATATGTCGCATTTTTATAGCTGGTATGATAATATATATTGATATGGGATACTATTCATTAATAGTAAAACTGATACATTAAAGAATGGATGGAGAATGAAATGAACGCATTTGCAACAACAGATGTAGGAATTGAAAGAAATGTCAATCAGGACTATGTCTATGCAAAGCTTGATGATATAGGGTGTCTGCCTAATCTGTTTATTGTGGCAGACGGTATGGGAGGACATAAAGCCGGTGACACAGCGTCAAGATATACAGTTGAAACGCTTGTTGAATTATTAAAAGAGTCAGAAGGCAAAGATCCTTTAGCAACAATAGATAATAACATTAAGCTTGTCAACACACTGCTTCTTAGAAAGGCAGGCGAGTCGGAAGAATATAATGGAATGGGAACTACATTAGTGGTAGCCAGCATATTTGACAATACTTTAAGAGTAGCCAATGTGGGTGACAGCAGATTGTATGTAATCGGAGAAGATATAATCCAGATTACAAGAGACCATTCGTGGGTGGAAGAAATGGTACAGCGGGGCGAAATTGACAGAAAAGCTGCAAGAACCCATGAGAAAAAGAATGTTATCACAAGGGCAATAGGTGGCTATGACACCGTCGAAGCCGAGATGTTTTCAGTTGATCTTAAAAAGGAAGATATGATACTTATGTGTTCTGATGGATTGACTAATATGTTAGAAGACCAGGAGATATTTCATATAATAAAGAGCAGCCATGATATCAGGGAAGCCGCAGAAAGGCTTGTAAGCAGGGCCAATGATAATGGTGGCAGAGATAACATATCAGTGATTTTAATTGAACCATAGGCAGAGAGGTAATTTAATGATGTTAAGAGAAGAAATGTTTTTAGCTGACAGATATGAGATAATTGAACAGATTGGTACAGGCGGAATGGCAGATGTATACAAAGCCAAATGCCACAAGCTTAACAGATATGTTGCAATTAAAGTTATGAAGTCAGAATTTAGCCAGGATAAGACATTTGTAAGCAAATTCTGGGCTGAGGCCCAGTCAGCTGCCGGACTTACTAATCCTAATGTTGTAAATGTGTATGATGTCGGTGTTGAGAATGGCATATATTACATAGTTATGGAACTTGTTGAGGGAGTTACCCTTAAGAAGTATATTGAAAAGAGAGGCAAACTTCCATATAAAGAGGCTGTAAGCATTGCTATACAGGTAGCTAATGGTATGGATGCAGCTCATAAACATAATATTGTCCATAGGGATATTAAGCCACAGAATATAATTATATCTAAAGAGGGCAAGGTTAAGGTTACTGATATCGCAAAAATGCCACATCTTTTAATTGCAGGTGCTACCGGCTCAGGTAAGTCAGTTTGTATCAATACAATTATCATGAGTATACTATACAAGGCAAAGCCGGATGAGGTAAAGCTGATTATGATTGACCCGAAGGTGGTTGAGCTTAGTGTATACAATGGCATACCTCATCTGATGATTCCGGTTGTTACAGATCCTAAAAAAGCTGCAGGAGCATTAAACTGGGCGGTTTCAGAGATGACAGACCGATACGAGAAGTTTGCAAACAGCGGTGTCAGGGAAATAAACGGTTACAATGCCATGATTGATGCAATGGATGGCAAGGATACAGAAAAACCGCCAAAGATGCCACAGATTGTAATTATAGTGGACGAGCTTGCAGATCTTATGATGGTTGCATCAAAGGATGTAGAGGAGGCAATATGCAGGCTGGCACAGCTTGCGAGAGCAGCCGGTATACATCTGATTATAGCTACACAGAGGCCTTCTGTTAATGTTATTACAGGTCTCATCAAGGCGAATATGCCAAGCCGTATCGCATTTGCGGTTACAAGTGGTGTTGACAGTCGTACCATACTTGATATGAATGGTGCGGAAAAGCTCCTTGGAAAGGGAGATATGTTATTTGACCCACAGGGTGTTCCGAAGCCCCTTCGAGTACAGGGCGCATTCGTTTCAGATAAAGAAGTTTCCGATATTGTGAAATTTATTATTGAAAATAATGAGAATGCACAGTACAGTAATGATGTGGCACAAAAGATGGAGAGCCTGTCGAATGATACGACAAATACAACCGTTACCATTTCAGATGTGGAAAACACGGATGATGGCAGGGACTCTTACTTTGCGGAGGCAGCGTCAATTATCACAGATAAGGAACGGGCTTCAATTGGAATGCTTCAAAGATACCTTAAAATTGGCTTCAACAGGGCGGCCCGCATCATGGATCAGCTCGAAGAGGCCGGTGTAGTGGGACCTGAGGAGGGGACAAAGCCCCGCAAGGTTCTGGTGACTAAAGAGGAATTAGATACTATATTAGAGAATAATTAACACAAAGGAGCAAAGAAAAATGAAAACAGATATTCAGATCGCACAGGAAGCTACAATGCTTCCAATCAAGGATGTAGCAGCATCTATAGGGATTGAAGAGGATGACTTAGAGCTTTATGGAAAGTATAAGGCAAAGATTTCTGATGAGCTTATCAATCGCACAAAGAAAAATCCTGACGGAAAGCTCATACTTGTTACAGCTATAAACCCGACTCCTGCAGGAGAGGGAAAGACAACCACAAGCGTAGGTCTTGGAGAGGCATTTGGACGCCTGGGAAAGAAAGCACTTATCGCACTTCGTGAGCCGTCACTTGGACCTTGCTTTGGTATCAAGGGAGGAGCAGCCGGTGGCGGATATGCACAGGTTGTCCCAATGGAGGATTTAAATCTTCATTTTACAGGAGATTTTCATGCAATTACATCTGCGAACAATCTGCTTGCGGCACTTCTTGACAATCATATCCAGCAGGGAAACGAGCTTGGTATCGACCCACGCCAGATTGTATGGAAGAGATGTATGGATATGAATGACCGTGTCCTTAGAAATATCGTTGTTGGTCTTGGAAGCAAGATGGACGGAATGGTCAGAGAAGATCATTTTGTCATCACTGTAGCATCTGAAATTATGGCAATACTCTGTCTGGCCGATGATATGGCAGATTTAAAGAAGCGCCTTGGCAGAATTATCGTGGCATACACCTTTGACGGAAAGCCTGTCACAGCCGATGATCTTCAGGCTACAGGCTCTATGGCAGCTCTCTTAAAGGATGCCTTAAAGCCGAACCTTATCCAGACACTTGAGCATACTCCAGCATTAGTACATGGTGGACCATTTGCAAATATCGCACATGGCTGTAACTCTGTCCGTGCAACACAGACCGCACTTAAAATTGCAGATTATGTCATCACAGAGGCAGGTTTCGGTGCGGATCTCGGAGCAGAGAAATTTTTCGATATCAAGTGTCGTATGACTGGATTGAAGCCGGATGCAGTTGTGCTTGTAGCAACGGTACGTGCACTGAAATATAACGGTGGCGTGGCAAAGGCAGACCTTGGCGAGGAGAACTTAGAAGCATTGGAAAAGGGTATCGTGAACTTAGAGAAGCATATCGAGAACTTACAGCTCTACGGTGTGCCGGTAGTTGTAACGCTGAACCGTTTCGTATCCGATACAGATGCAGAGCTTGCATTTGTACGTGAGTTCTGTGAGAAGCGTGGCTGTGATTTCGCCCTCGCAAATGTATGGGAGAAAGGCGGCGAAGGTGGTATTGAGCTTGCAAATGCCGTGCTCAACACACTTGAGACAAAGGAAAGCCACTTCAAGGTATTATATGAAGATAATCTCACTATCAAGGAGAAGATTGAGACAATCGCAAAGAAGATTTATGGCGCAGATGGCGTAACCTATTCTGCAGAGGCAGATCGTGCGATCGCAAAGATCGAGGAGATGGGATTTGCAAATATGCCAGTCTGCATGGCGAAGAACCAGTATTCCCTTTCCGATGATGCGAAGAAGCTTGGCAGACCGACCGGATTTACAGTCAATATCCGTGAGGTATATGTAAGTGCCGGAGCTGGATTTGTCGTAGCAATCACAGGAGCGATCATGACAATGCCGGGACTTCCTAAAGTTCCAGCCGCAGAGCGTATCTTCGTGGATGATGAAGGTGTAACACACGGTTTATTCTAAGAAGTACCAATTTGTATACGATTCCATATGTATATGTACCATGCATCTGAATTCTAAATATACATATGTTTGAAACTTAGAAGTTTTTGATGCTCCATCTGTGTACAGCAATGTTTGAACAGGAAGTTCAAACAAGCCACCACTGAGCCATGGATGGCGAATTGGTGGCGGTTGCGTATGAGTTTGGTATGTATATTGGAGCATCTAGAACTACTTAGTTTCAATACATCGTATATTTATGAATTCAGATGCATGGTACACGGCATATGGAATCGTGTACAATGTTGTAAAGAAAGGCGGATTATAACAATGGCAAAATTGATTAACGGAAAAGAAATCTCCCAGCAGATCAAGGATGAGTTAAAAGAGAAGGTTTCCGCGTTGAAGGCACAGGGCAAAAATATCTGCCTGGCAGTCATTCAGGTCGGAAACGATCCGGCATCTTCTGTATATGTTGGAAATAAGAAGAAGGCATGCGCGTATATCGGCATCGAGTCACGTGCGTTTGAACTTCCGGAGGAGACAACCGAGGAAGAACTTCTCTCTATTATCAAGGATTTAAACGAGGATGACGGCGTGCACGGAATCTTAGTGCAGCTTCCGGTTCCAAAGCACATCAATGAAGAGAAGATCATCAATGCGATCTCTCCGAAGAAGGATGTGGATGGATTCCATCCGGAGAGCGTTGGCAGCCTGTGTATTGGCAGACCGGGATTCGTATCATGTACACCAGCGGGAATTATCCAGCTTCTGAAGCGTTCCGAGATTGACATCGAAGGAAAGCACTGTGTTGTGATCGGCAGAAGCAATATCGTAGGCAAGCCGATGGCACTTCTGATGCTGCGTGAGAATGCAACCGTAACGATCTGCCATTCGAGAACGAAGAACTTAAAGGAAATCTGTAAAGAGGCAGATATCCTGATCGTTGCGATCGGAAAGCCGAAGATGATCGACGCATCGTATGTGAAGGACGGTGCGACAGTGATCGATGTTGGTATCCACAGAGATGCCAACAACAAATTATGCGGTGATGTTGTTTTTGCATCGGCGGAACCGGTGGCTGGTGCCATCAGTTCCGGGCGGCGTAGGACCGATGACGATCGCGATGCTGATGAATAACTGCGTGGAAGCCGCAGAGCGTGAGGAATAAGAAATATATGAACATATTGATGGTGTCACTTGGCTGTGACAAGAACCTTTGCGACAGCGAGGCAATGCTTGGCCTGCTCGCAAAGCACAATTACAATATTACGAACGACGAGCAGGAAGCCGATGCAATCATCGTAAATACATGCAGTTTCATCAAGGATGCGATGGAGGAAAGTGTAAATACAGTATTGGAGATGGCGAAGCTCAAACAGCAGAACTTAAAATACCTGATTGTGACCGGATGTATGGCACAGCGGTTCAAGGATGAGATCTTTGACGAGATCCCGGAGATCGATGCATGTCTTGGAACGAGCAGCTTCGATAAGATTTTAGATGTGATCGAGGAGCTGAAGGCGCGCGATGGTATCGAGGATGCAGAAGAAATCAGTGTCTATGACGATATCGACCGTCTGGCAACGATCACAGAATCGAACAAGGTTATCACATCGGGTACATTTATGGGATACTTAAAGATTGCAGAAGGCTGCGACAAGTTCTTTTCCTAGCGTCTTCCCAAGCCAAAAAGCCAGGCTCATC
>OGHD01001390.1_pt1 | contig 10198 bp, 5 predicted proteins | sample 1571341 | NCBI WGS metagenome assembly OGHD01 (sample SAMEA2582026, study PRJEB24529) | metagenome | biome: Human gut stool | place: China | collected 2011 | reverse complement strand
CCACCGTGGGCAACAGCGACAGCCTGAAGGTGGGCGAAAGCGTCATGGCCGTGGGCAACCCCTTGGGTGAGCTGGGCGGCACCGTGACCAGCGGCATCGTCAGCGCCCTGAACCGCAGCGTGACCATCCAGGGCACCAGCTCCACCAACACCATGTCCCTGATCCAGATGGATGCCTCTGTCAGCCCCGGCAACTCCGGCGGCGGCCTGTTCAACATGAACGGTGAGCTCATCGGTCTGGTCAACGCAAAGTCCTCCTCCAGCGATGCGGAGGGTCTGGGCTTTGCCATCCCCATCAACGATGCCATCAAGGTGGCACAAGATCTGCTGGAAAACGGCTATGTCTCCGGCCGCCCCTACATGGGCATCACCTATCTGGCTGTGACCGATGCCCAGACCGCCGCACAGCTCAACGTCAATGCCTACGGCGTTTACGTTGTGGATGTTGTGCAGGGCGGCCCCGCCGACAAGGCCGGTCTGAAGACCGGTGACCGCATCGTGAGCATCGACGGCACTGAGATCGCCCAGAAGGACGACCTTGGCACCCTGATCCAGCAGCATGCCGCCGGTGATACCCTTTCCATCACCGTGGCCCGGGAAGGCCAGATGCAGACCGTCAGCCTGACCCTGGGCGAAAAGAACGCCCAGACCCAGCAGGCACAGAAAAACTCCTGATCCTCCCAAATCTTTTTCCTGATCCATAAATCAAAAATCCCCTGACCGGCGTGAACTGGTCAGGGGATTTTCAATTGCAGGTTGTCAAGCAACGGCAGACCGTATTTTTATACCTGCCCGAACACGGTGGCGCTCAGGGGCAGGAGAACGGTCTGGCCGGTGCAGATGCGGCTGCTGCCCCGCCACAGGCTGGAGGAGATGCCGTTGCTCAGCAGCTTCCAGCTGCCGCCGGGCAGGGTGACGACCTGCGCCGTCTCGGTGGGGTTATAGTAGACGCACAGGGCGCTCCACGCTGCGCCGTCGCCCCACTGGGCGGGGAGCCGCCAGCCCACAAGAGGCTGTTCCAGCGGGAAGAACTCGATGGCGGCAGGGCTGGCCTTGTCCAGCGCGCCCAGCCGGGGGAACGCCGCCCGCAGACCAATGAGCCCGCGGTAGTAATCCACAAGGCTGTGGAACTGTTCGGCCCGGTGCCAGTCCAGCCGGTTGAGGGCCGGGCTGGAGTGGTAGCTGTTGCCCTGCCCCTTCTTGGTGCGGGCAAACTCCTCGCCCGCCTGCCAGAAAGGCAGGCCCATGCTGGTCAGGTAGATGCCCGCCGCCAGCCGGTTCTGGGCCAGCGCTGTCTTGTCCACAGCGGCAAACTCCGGCCGGGCGTAGCGCACCATCAGGAGCTTATCCCACAGGGTAAAGTTGTCGTGGGCCGAAACGTAGCTGATGATCTGCCCCGGGGCGTGGGGCGGCAGCTTTTCACTGCGGCACCACGCCGCCACCGAAGCACCGATATCCCAGAAACTTCCCGGCCTGCCCTCCACATAGCCCGGCTCCCGGGCATCGAAGCAGCCGCCCTTGATGGCATCCCGGGTGTTGTCGCAAAAGATGCCGATGCGCTCGTTCAGCATGTTCAGGTTATTCTTGTTGGCCTCGTACCGGTGCAGGGCGCTGCAGCCGCCCTGCCACGGCTCACCGTACATCAGGATATCCCGCCCGCCGGGCAGCTTGTCCAGTTCAGCCCGGAGGAGGTTCATGGTCTCCACGTCATACAGGCCCATCAGGTCAAACCGGAAGCCGTCGATGTGATATTCCCGTGCCCAGTAGAGCACCGAATCAATGAGATAGCGCCGGGCCATGGGCCGCTCGGAGGCAAACTCGTTGCCGCAGCCGCTGCCGTTGGAGAGGGAGCCGTCGTCGTTCTGACGGAAGTAGTAGAGGGGCACCGCCCGGTTCAACACATTGTCGGAACGATACATGTGGTTATACACCACGTCCATTACAACGCCGATGCCCGCCGCATGGAGGGCCGCGATCATCTGCTTGCACTCCCGCACCCGCACCTCGCCCCGGGTGGGGTCGGTGGAGTAGCTGCCCTCGGGCACATTGAAGTTGGTGGGGTCGTAGCCCCAGTTATACTGCCGGGTCAGGGGGCGGCTCTCATCCACGCTGCCAAAATCGAAGATGGGCATGAGCTGGACATAGCTCACCCCCAGCCGCTTGAGGTAATTCAGGCAGGTGGGGTGGATGCCGTCGCTGCTCAGGGTCGTCCCCTGCTGGGTAAAGGCCAGAAATTTGCCTCGCCAGGCTGTGTGCACGCCGCTGGCCGGGTCCTGCGAGAAATCCCGGACGCCGACCTCCCACACGCTGCGGCGGGCCGGCGGGATCACCGGCCGCACATCCCGCTCCCAGCCCTGCGGGTCCACCCGGGCCGGATCAAAGATCATGCTGCGCACCCCGTTCACCCCGGCCGAGCGGGCGTAAGGGTCAGCTGCATTGCAGGTGCCAAACGGGGTGGTAAGGGTGAAATCGTAGTATTTCCCGTGCTGGTCGCCGGGCAGATAGACGCTCCACACACCCTTGTCCTGCTGCTGCAGGGGCAGGGTGCCCACACAGGCCCCGCCGGTGCCCCGGCGGTACAGGTTCACTGCTGCCTGTTTTGCCGTGGGAGCCCACAGGCGCAGGTGCGTCCCGGCGGGGGTATACTCCACCCCCAGCGGGCCGTAGTATTCCGTCTGGCGGGCAAAGGCTTCGCTCTCAAACAGCGTCTTCCATTCAGCAGGTGTTCTTGGCTCCATGGCAATCCATCCTTTCGTTTGACAATAGTGTAACGAACTTTGTCCTTTATTTCAACCCTTTCCTTGCAAAACGTACCAGACTCCACTATACTGAAAGAAAAAACACTGCACGGAGGGAAGTTTTATGGCATACACCGATGATTGGGAAAGTCTGATGAACGGCGTGTTCGGCCCGGGGGGCAGATTCAAGGCCGCCCCCGGCGCTTCTGCACCCAAAACAGGCGGCAGCGCCGCCCTGCCCGACCTGAACGCGGCGCTTCTGGAACAGCAGAAACGGCTGGACGAGCTGTTGAAGCAGCAGAACGCCCAGCTCAAAACCCAGAGCGATGCCACCGCCGCCGCGCTGGAAAGCAGCCGCCAGATGCTACGGGACATGGAGGACGAAGGCCTGCTGGCCAGGGGCACCACCGACGCGAAGCCGGAGCACCTGGGCAGCTTTGAAGGCCTTGCCGCCGAGGTCAGGCAGACGGTGCTGGGGCAGGATGCTTTTGTGGACAGCGTGGTGCGGGCCATGCGCCGCCCCTTTGTGCTGGGCACCGAAGCCCCCGCCGCCCGCAACGTCATCCTGCTCACAGGCGGGGCAGGCACAGGCCGGCATTTTGCGCTGGAAGAAACTGCCCGCTGCATGGCGGCCCGGGGCCTTTTGCAGAGCGACAGGATCGCCACGCTGGATCTGGCCCTTTACCCCAATTCCGGAGCCGAGAAGCTCTTCCTGCAGGACCTCTACGCTGCCCTGCACGCACCCGGGGAGATCCTTGCCTTTGAGCACTACGAGAGCTGCTATCCCGGCTTTCTGAAGACCCTGTCCGATCTGGCCGTCAAGGGCAGCGCCCCCCTGTCCAGCCGGTATCTCGTAAACAAGGAGGGCATCCTTGTGGATGCCGGCACGGCGCTGGCCCCGGGAGCCGTCAGCCGCATCGACCCCTGCGGCAAATACCTCATCTTCTACTCCCACAAGGGCCGGGAGGCACTGGCCGACAAATTCGGCGCGGCGCTGGTGTCGGCACTGGGGGATGTCTGCGAGACGGCCTCCTACACCCGGGAGGATCTGGCCGCCCTTGCCGCACAGCAGCTCAACGCGCTGGCCCAGAAGATCCGCGCCCGGCTGGGGCTGACCCTTTCCGCCGGGGCCGACGTGCGGGACTATGTCGCGGCCCAGTGCACCGCGCAGAAGGGTGCCGCCGGGCTGGCCGAATGCTGCGACCGCATCTTCCGTGCCCTGAGCGAATACTGCCTGCGCACGGACAAGACCCTGTCCGGCACGGCGGCCCTGACCGCCTGTCCGGAAGGGCTGCTGTTCCGGCTGAACGATGGCCCGGAGGAACCGCTCTTTGACCTGCTGCCGGCGGCCTATACCGGCGCACTGGATGCCATCCGGGCCGAGATCAACGAACTGGTGGGCCTTGCTCCCGTGAAAGAATATGTGTTCGGTCTGGCCGACAACCTGCAGGTGCAGCAGCGCCGGGCCGCTGCCGGGCTGAAAACGGCCAGCCTGTCCATGCACATGATCTTCACCGGAAACCCCGGCACCGGCAAGACCACCATTGCCCGGCTGGTGGCGAAATACCTGAAAGCCATCGGTGCCCTCAAGGGCGGGCAGCTGGTGGAGGTGACCCGTGCCGACCTGGTGGGCCGCTACACCGGCCACACCGCCCCCCTGACCAACAGCGTCATCGAGAGTGCCCTGGGTGGTGTGCTCTTCATTGACGAAGCATACAGCCTCTACCGGGGTGAACAGGACAGCTTCGGGCTGGAAGCCATCGACACGCTGGTGAAGGGGATGGAGGATCACCGGGATGAGCTGGTGGTCATTCTGGCAGGTTACACCAAGGAGATGGAGACCTTCCTCACCGCCAACAGCGGCCTTGCCAGCCGTTTTCCCAACAAGATCGAGTTCCCGGACTACACCGCTGAGGAGCTGCTGCAGATCACCCACGTTCAGGCAAGGAACAAGGGGTACCGTCTGGCCGAAAGCTGCACCGAGCCCCTGCTGGGCTATTATGCCCGCTGGCAGGCAGCCGATGCCCGCACCGCCGGCAATGGCCGCCTTGCCCGCAACACCCTGGAAAAGGCCATCTTCCACCAGAGCCGCCGCCTTGTGGCCGAGCCCGCCGCCGCCCTGGATCTGATCCTGCCCAGTGATCTGGAATTGAAGGAACCGGAAGGGTGACCTGTTTCGAGTGTTTCCAATTTTCGATGGAAAAATCTGTACACTACTCCAAATTGTGTCCAGTTCGCTGCTTATGGTATAATAAAGGAAAGGAGGATTTTTTATGAAAAAGAAAATCAAAGCAGTTCTGATCACATTCCTCGTTCTTCTGCTTCTCGTCATTTGCGGTTTTGCGGCATTTTACATGGGCCGTATCCGGACGGTTCGCAGCATTGAGAAAATCACAAACGAATCAGATTACAACCTTTACCGGATGGATGTCCAATACAATTATGATCTGGATCGTCTGATCGACCGGGGTATCCACGATAACCAGAGTATGCTCGACGCAATTCTGGCAGAGTCCCTGCCGCTTCTTCCCATTCATATGACTGCTCCCAACTATGGTTGCAGCGCCTTCACGTTGGCAGATTCCGACGATTCTGTGCGGATGGGCCGGAACTACGATTTCAAGATCGACACTTCTTCGCTTCTGGTGCATTGCACCCCGAAAGACGGCTACAAATCGGTTGCCTTTGCAGCACTGAGCAACATCTCTGCCAATCAGCTGACCAGCACCAGCAAAAAGTTGGCCGCTTTAACGGCTCCTTTCATCTGTCTGGACGGTCTGAACGAAAAAGGTGTCTCAATTGCGGTGCTGACACTGGACAGTGATCCAACTTACCAGCAGACCGGCAAACCTACCATCTTCACCACCCTTGCCATCCGGCTGGTACTGGATCGTGCCGCCACCACACAGGAAGCCGTAGACCTTCTGCGCAGTTATGACATGTTTGCCAGTAGCGGACGGGATTATCACTTCTACATCACCGATGCTTCCGGTGACGGTCGGGTCATCGAATATGATTGCGACGACCCGGAACGTCCGCTTGTAGATACGAAAATCAATGCCATTACCAACTTCTTTGGAATGTACATTGACCGGGTCGAGCCCAACCAGAAAAACGGCATTTATGGCCATGGCAAGGAGCGGTATGACCGCATGGAAGAAGTATTTTCCAATCGTGGAAATGATGCCGCAGATGATACCGCATGGAATGCTCTGAAAGCTGCTGCTCAGGAGCCGAACCCGGAGGATGTGACCAGCAATACCCAGTGGTCCATTGTTTACAACAATACAGAGCTTACGGCACAGTTTGTCCTGCGCAGGGCATGGAATCAGGTCATCCGCTACGATCTGAGCACCAATGCCATTGCCTGAATCCGCATAAAAATGAGAACAACCGGACAGTTTTTCGCTGCCCGGTTGTTGTTTTGCAAAAAATTTGTCTTACTGGCTCTGCTCTGCAATTCTGCTGCTCAGGTCAAACAGCCCCTGCCGCACTTCGGGCGGGGCGACCACTTCTACCTTGCCGCCAAAGCCGCAGACCCAGCCATAGAACTGGTCGCTGACGCAGATGGGAACATCGAAGTGGAAAGACCCATCCTCTTCCGGCAGAAACACGGGCGTAGTGCCGAAGCGCTCCCGCATGGCACCTTCCAGATCCGCGGTGCACCGCAGGGTAACGCGATGCTCCGGCCCGCCGTACATTCCAAAGTGCTTGCGCAGATAGGCAGGCAGGTCAAGATCCGCAAACTGCTCCTGACCCCGCCGGGGCGCATCCAGTACCCGGACCCCGCTCATCTTATCCACCCGATAATGGCGGATGCCCTTTTCATCGGCAAACGCAATGAGGTAGTAGCACCCGTTCTCCCAGGCCAGCTGCCACGGGCTGACGATTCTTTTCTCTTTCTCGCGGCTGTCGGCTTTTCTGTAGAGGAACTCCACCATTTTACCGTTGTTGATGGCCTCGTGCAGGGCATCGATGCTGTACAGCAGGCTCTTGCTGTCGGTCTTGGGGCGGCCCTCCACATAGACCTGACGCTGCAGCTGGCTGCCCTCGTAGTTGGAGCAGAGCTTTTCCAGCTTGTGGATCAGCCGCCTGCTCGTGGTGCCGGATACCACCCGGCTTGCCTGCACGGCATCCACCAGCAGCTTGAGCTCCGCCAGATCAAAGGTGCGGCTGGCAAGGAAATACCCGCCGCCCCGGCCCCGGCGCAGCTTGATGTCATAGCCCAGCGCACCCAGTGCCTCAATATCGCTGTACACGCTCTTGCGCTCACAGCGGATGCCCTGCGCCTCCAGCAGCTCCACCAGCTGCGGCACGTTCAGCAGGTGGTTTTCATCGGTCTGCTGCTCAAAAATGCGCAATAGCGCCAGCAGCTTGGATTTCTGGCCTTCCTGTTTGGGCATTCGGTACACCTCATTTTTTCGTGTTGTGCCAAACCTCTCAGTCTCGCTTCCAGCTCCCCTGCAGGGGAGCTGGAAAAAACAGCAGTGCTGTGTGCTGAAAAGATCACGGCGCTTTCTTATCAAACGCCGCGCGGCGCTGGGTGGACAGGCGGAACATCTCCTCCAGCTTTTCCCGGTCATCGGCCACAAGGGCGTTGCGCATCTCGTTCAGCGCCCCGCTGAACTGGTCGATCTCGGAGATGAGGTTTTCCTTGTTCCAGAGGAACAGCTCCGCCCACATCTTATCGTTGATGCGTGCAATGCGGGTCAGGTCCCGGAAAGAATCTCCGGTGTACTCGCACAGCGAGGTATTGTCGTTGGCGCACATCAGGCTGACAGCGATGGCATGGCAGAGCTGGCTGACATAGCCGATCATCCTGTCATGCTCCTGCACGGTCAGGGTGCAGATATGCTTGAAGCCCAGCACCTCGGCCAGCTCCCTGGCCCACTGAACGGCCTCCGGGGTGTTCTTTTCCGTGGGGGTCACAATGAAGTTGGCCGGGGCAAAATTCACCTCGGCGGCGTGCTCCACGCTGGAGGTCTCACGGCCCGCCATGGGGTGGCTGGCAATGAACTCCACGCCCGGCCTGCACATGGCCTGAATGGGCTCCACCAGACCGGTCTTTACGCCCGACACATCGGTAAAGATGCAGCCCTCCTTCAGCAGGTGACCGTAGGTCCGGAACCACTCGATCAGGGCCGTGGGGTACAAACCGAAGATGATATGGTCGGCCTGACGCACCAGATCCTCAAAATCGTGGGTCTTGCCGCTGGCGATATAGCCGTGGTCGAGAGCATACTGCAGATGGCCCTCGCTGCGGTTGATGCCGTCCACATGGAACCCGGCCCTGCTCAGCTCCAGGGCGTACTTGCCACCCAGCAGGCCCAGGCCCACAATGAGATAACGCTTTGATTTATCCAACATGTTCCACCTCCGCACCCAAAGGCTTGATGGCTTCCAGAAAATCCGGCCAGCTCTTGGCAATGGCCTCGGCCCCGCTGATGGGCAGGGCCAGCCCGGCGGCCAGCGCCAGCACCGCAAGGCTCATCACCACGCGGTGGTCGTTGTGGCCGGAAAGCGGCCGCTCCGGGGCATGGAGCGCTCCGGCACAGCCATGGATGGTAATGGTGCCGCCCTCGCTCTCCAGCTGCCCGCCGCAGGCCCGCAGCTCGGTCTCCATGGCCTCAATGCGGTCGCTCTCCTTGATGCGGAGACGTTCGGCGTTGCGGATGACCGTGGTGCCCTCACACAGCAGGCCCAGCACCATCAGCACGGGACCCAGGTCGGGGCAGTCGGCAAGGTCGATGTCCGTTCCGTGGAGCGGGGCCTTTTCAAACACCACGCCCTGCCCGGTGCGGGTGAATCTTGCCCCGCACCGCCGGAGGATCTCCAGAATGGCGGCATCGCCCTGCAAGGTCTCTTCAGACAGGCCGGTGATGGCCACCCCGCCGGTCACAGCGCCCAGCACGGCAGGAAAAGCCGCCTGGCTGTAATCGCCCTCCACGGTGTAATCACCGGGAAGATAGTGCTGCCCGCCGGGAATTTCCAGCGTGTTTTCATCCAGCCAGCGGCTCTCCACGCCAAAGGCGTGCTGCACCGCGCGGGTCATATCGATGTAGCTCCGGCTCTCCACAGGCGGGATGAGGTGCAGGGTGCTGGTGCCGCCCAGCAGGGGCAGGGCAAACAGCAGCCCGCTGATGAACTGGCTGGACACGTTGCCCGCCAGCTCGTATTCGCCCGGCGTCAGGGCACCTTCCACGGTCAGGCGGTCCGCGCCCTGCTCAAAACGCAGGCCCTGCTGCTGATACAGCGTTTTGTAGACCGACTGGGGCCGCTCCATCAGCCGCCCACGGCCTGTAAAAGTCACTTCCTGCCCGGTCAGGCTGGCCAGCGGGATGAGGAAGCGCAGGGTGCTGCCGCTCTCACAGCAGTCCACGGGGGCATCAACCGGCAGAAAGCGGCCCAGCCCCTCCACCACCGCGTCGTTTTCACCGGTGGTGACACGGGCGCACAGTCGGCCCGCCGCGCCCAGCGTGGCGGAGATATCCTTGCTGAAAGCAAGATGATGGAGATGGGAAGTCCCCTTTGCCAGCGCCGCGCAGAGCACCGCCCGGTGAGCCATGCTTTTGCTGGGCGGCGCGGCGATGTTGCCGCCCACCGTCCGGCTTGATTTTATCGTAATGTTCATCGTGTTACTTTACCTGGCTCGCCCTCTCCGTCAGCGCTTTGCGCTGCCACCTCTCCCAAAGGGAGAGGCAACGCATCTCCTGGATCCAGCAGCTGCTGGCCATGAGCTGGCGCAAAGCGCCTGAGAGGGCGAGGCCGTCAATGTCTCGCCTTCTGTTTCCTGCGGAGCTTCGCCCTCAGCCGTACCACGCCGAACGCCGCAAGGGCAGCCAGCACGGTGGCACCGACCGAGATGGCCAGCAGGCCGCCTGCGATCCTCTTCGGCCCCACATCTCGGGAGGCGGGCAGGGTGGCGTTGGCGCTCTTGGCCAGCAGCTCTTCCAGCCCGGTCACAGCGGCAGGCACCCGGACGCTGGCCGTTTCCTGCACGTCCCGCCCATGAATGGTATACACCGCATACACCGCCGGGTCAACCCCCAAGAGGTATCGTTCGGGCAGTTCCAGCGTGACCGAGACATCCGCAGCGGTCAAGCCGTCGGCCAGCAGCAGCTTTACGCCGGGGTCAGAAACCGTCACCGTGCCCAGCGTGCTGCCGCCGCCCGCCACTTCCAACTCCCCGGTCACGCCCTGGGCAGGGATCTCGGTGTAGCCGGTGTAGCGGGCAAAGGCATCGTCCAGCAGGGTGCGGACATCGTTGTATTTGTCGGTCTTGATCTGGCTCTGCATGGTCACGCAGATCAGCCGCACGCCGTTCTGCTCCGCCAGGCAGACATAGCTGTACCGGGCAATGTTGGTGTAGCCGATCTTGGAGCCCAGGATGGCCGGGATATAGTACCGGCTGGAGCCCACCCGCATTTTATCCTGCTGGTGGAAGTACCGGGTCACGGGCTG
>OGHD01001388.1_pt1 | contig 10200 bp, 7 predicted proteins | sample 1571341 | NCBI WGS metagenome assembly OGHD01 (sample SAMEA2582026, study PRJEB24529) | metagenome | biome: Human gut stool | place: China | collected 2011 | reverse complement strand
GGTGCAGTTGTGACACTTTTTTGTGACGGAATTGCAAGAACCGTGTTTGCGCCGACGGAAATCAGTATCAGCTCGGTTACGGCACTGTTTCTGGTGCCGGTCGTGATCGCAGCAATGTTGAGAAAACAGGAGGGGAGGTAGTCATATATGCAGGAGATCCGCACAGAGCATCTGACTGTCGGCTATGATAAAACACCTTTGATCGGGGATGTGAATCTTTCTGTCCGGCCGGGGGAGATACTGACACTGATCGGGCCGAATGGTTCCGGAAAATCCACGATCTTAAAGACGATTACAAAGCAGTTAAAGAAACTGGATGGAACCGTATTTTTGGGCGAAGCATCCATGGATGAATTAAAAGACAGCCAGATTTCCAGACGATTGTCCATGGTCATGACAGAACGCCTCCGCACGGAGCTGATGAGCGGCAGGGAAGTGGTTGCCTCCGGGCGTTATCCTTATACGGGAAGATTTGGCATCCTGTCAAAAGAGGACTGGGCAAAAGTGGATGAGGCGATCGCGCTTGTCCATGCAGGTGAAGTGCAGGATCAGGATTTCATGAAGATCAGCGACGGACAGCGCCAGCGTCTGATGCTTGCGCGGGCAATCTGTCAGGATACAAAAATCCTGATATTAGACGAGCCGACCTCCTATCTGGATATGGGCTTTAAGATGGATATACTTACAAATATCCGCATGCTTGCAAGGGATAAAAAGATGGCGGTCATTATGTCACTGCATGAGCTTGACCTTGCGCAGAAAGTTTCCGATACGGTCGCCTGTGTCAGAGGCGACCGCATCGACTGCGTCGGCACACCGGAGGAGATTTTTGCCGGAAATTATGTGCAGGAATTATACGGGGTGGCGGATCAGAGTTTTGATCCGGTGACGGGGCAGATTTTTTTGTGTACGGGACATGAGAAGGCAGTTGTTTCGAGAGATTTTAGTGCAGAGAATTGCTCTGGCAAAAATTTTGGATGTGGTAAGAAGAATCCAGATCCGGTCAGTCCACAGTTTTTTGTGATCGGTGGTGCGGGCAGCGGCATCCCGGTATACAACAGGCTGTGGCGCGAAAACATTCCGTTTGCAGCGGGAATCCTGCAGGAAAATGATGTAGAGTACAAGGCAGCAGTGGCACTTGCTTCAGAAGTTGTGGCAGAAAAGGCATTTTACCCGGTTGGACAGGATAAGGTGCAGGCGGCAAAGCGGCTGATTGACAGCTGTAAAAAATGTATCTGTGCGGTGGAAGAGTTTGGGCCGTTAAATGAAGCGAACCGGGAGCTGGCGGAGTATGCGAGGAGGCTTGGGAAGACTGGCAAAAACATATGAACAGTATACACAGAGATATCTTCAAAGCTATCCACGAAGGAAAATGGCTGAAAATTGAATATCTGAACAAAGAGGGCAGGCACACGAACTACTGGATCGGAATCCGGGACTTAGACCCACGGAACAAGACTTTAAAAGTGGACGGACTTCATCTCAACCGGTGCTCGATTGAGGGATACGATAAGATCTATATCGATTCCATCCTCTCGACCGAGATCGTGGAAGGCTCGTACTGCCCGGAGAATGAGCGGCTGATCGAAGATATCGCGCTGCACCCGGAACGCTACCAGAACCTTTTTGCAAACACGGCAAATTTAAAAATACTGAATTATCTGGAAATGTGCAGCAAACTGGATGCCACGCCGTATACGACCGATTATGAACTGGTGCGCTATATCGACGGAGATCAGGTGCGTGACGGGGAGTATCAGTTGTCGGAGGAACAGTTTAAAGAGATCGTGACAAATTTTCAGCGGCGCATGAACCGGGGCACGCAACAGGGGAAAACGCTTCATATTCAAAAGCTGGCACTGAATATTTTAAGTATCCATACAAAAAATGGATTGTATGTGCTGGCATACCGGAATCTGAATCTGGATGTAAAAAACAAGGCATTTAAACCGGATGAAGATATCACGATCTGCACGCAGTTTACCATAGGGGGAGAGCAGGAAAATATCCGAAGGTATTTAGATGCGGATGAATATGAGCTGTTATCCGATTTTGAAAAAAATCTTGAAAAAATAAAAGATGCGATTACAGAAAAAAACGGTGCGCGGGCAGTTGTGGATGACATGCCCTATGTCATCGGACTTGGCATGGACTGTGCATTAAATCTGCATGAAGAGTATAAGGCGATTCTTGACATGTACGAAAAAGAGCAGGTGACTTTTCCAATCCGGGCATTTTTCGGCGATCTTTTGGAACGTCCGCGAAGAACGAAGGCATATCCGATCGCGCTGTTAAACCAGAACATCAATCTTGACCAGCTTCTTGCAATTAACAATGCCATGAAATATCCGCTTGCCTATATTCAGGGACCACCGGGAACCGGCAAGACGAATACGATCTTAAACACGATCGTGACGGCATTTTTTAACAATATGACGGTACTGTTTGCGTCTTACAACAATGTACCCATAAACAATGTATTTGAAAAATTAAGTTCCCTGACTTATAAGGGAAAGCGGGTCGCATTTCCGGTACTGCGCCTTGGAAATCAGGAAAAAGTAAAAGAATGTATCTGTTACATCAACCAGCTGCGGAGAGAGGTGCAGGGCATTAAAGTATTTTCTTCCACGTTAGATCGTCGAAAAGGTGATAGAATTGACCGGGCGAAACAGCTTTCCGGCAGGTTAAAGGAATATGAGGAAGTCTTAGACCTGACGGAGCGCAAAGAAACGTTAACGCAGGTCATGGAGTATCAGGAACGGATGAAAAATGTGGCGACGCTCTTTCATTTTCATACGGATCTGCAGGGGCGTCAGCTGCGGAATCTGGATGATAAAATCAGAAAGATCGGTGAGATATCTGAGCGGGATGCAATGGCTCTATTAGACCGCAATGAGGATGAATTTTACAGTTATCTGTATTATACCTCCGCAAAATACATCAAGGAGCTGGAAAGTAACAGGTTTCAGGATTTACGGAAAATTTTAGATGATGATGAAGATGTGAATGAGCAGGCAGCAGCATTTAACAAGTATCTGCAGAAATCGGAGAATGTAAAGAAGCTGCAGAAGGTATTTCCAATCATGATAACGACCTGCATTTCTTCCCATAAACTGGGTGAACCGGAACCGCTGTTTGACATGACAATCATGGATGAGGCGAGCCAGTGCAATGTTGCGGTCTCACTTGTGCCAATCATCCGGGGCGAAAAACTGATGCTGGTGGGAGATCCGCAGCAGTTAAAGCCGGTTATTTTATTGGACGAACTCACGAACCGGAAACTGCGCAGAAAATACCATGTTGCGGATGAATATGATTACCGCGAAAATTCCATTTATAAGACGTATCTTGCCTGTGATGCGGTCAGCGATGAGATACTTTTGCGAAATCATTACCGCTGTAATAAAAAAATCATAGACTTTAACAATAAAAAATATTATAACTCCAAACTTCAGGTGCAGTCTGACAGCAGGGAAAGACAGCCGCTTGTCTATGTCAATGTGGATGGCGGGCCAGGTGACATGAAGAATACCTCTCCGGCAGAGGTGGAGGAGATCATGCGCTATGCGGGGGAAAATCCTGATAAAAGTATTGCTGTCATCACACCGTTTGTGAATCAGCGGATACTGATCGAGCGAGGGATCAAAGAAAACGGATTTGAGCATGTCGTGTGCGGAACGGTACATGCATTTCAGGGAGACGAAAAGGATGTGGTGCTGTTTTCCACGGCGTTAAGCGACCGGACTGGAAAGGGAACTTATGACTGGCTCAAAAATAATAAGGAACTGATCAATGTTGCAACGTCGCGGGCGAAGGACAAGCTGATCCTTCTTGCGGACGGGAAAGAATTGGAGCGCCTTCATCAGGGAAATGAGGATGATGATCTGTACGAGCTGGTGCAGTATGTGAAAATGAACGGGGAATCCAAAATTACGGAAAAGCATATCAGTTCGAGAGCACTTGGAATCCAGCCGTTTTCCACGGAAACAGAAGCGGCATTTATGAAAAACCTGACACATGCGCTGGAAAATATCTGGCTCACCCGGAATAAATATACGATCCACAAAGAGGTTGCCATATCCCAGGTGTTCCGGGATAATGTCACTTATGACAACTTGTTTTATATGGGAAGATTTGACTTTGTTGTCTATGAAAAGAGGGGAAAAAGCGAGCTGCCCGTTTTTGCGATCGAACTCGACGGCAAGGAGCATTTTGAGGATGAAGTGGTACGGGAGCGGGACAGACAGAAAAATGAGATCTGTAAGGCGCACCATATGCAGATCATCCGTGTGGAAAACTCTTATGCAAGACGCTATCACTACATCAAGGAAATTTTGAATGACTATTTTGCGAAGGCACGTTAAAAATTTTGCGTTCAAACATCCGGCAAAAAGTGGTATGATGTCTTTATGTATCACACAGGACAAAGGAGAAAATAATACAATATGGAAAAAAAGAGCCGGGAATTATTAGCACCGCATGTGGAAGAAGAACTGATGGATTATATTTTGCATACACCGGTGAAAATAGGTGAGAAACTGCCAAATGAGTTTGAACTGGCAGAGCTGTTCGGCGTTGGGCGGAGCACAGTGCGGGAGACGGTAAAAAGCCTGGTTTCCAAAGGTGTGCTTGAGGTCCGCAGGGGTTCCGGGACTTATGTGATCGGGACGAACCGCTTAGAGGATGATCCGTTAGGGCTTTCAGGGTTTACGGACAAATATGAACTGGCGTTAGACCTCTGCAATGTGCGCCTGATGTTAGAGCCGGAGATCGCCATGCTGGCAAGTGAAAACGCGACGGACGAGGAAAAGGCGGAGTTAAAGCGGCTGTGTGATGAGGTGGAAAATCTGTATCTTGCCGGGGAGAACCATCTGCAGAAAGATGTGGAATTTCACACTTACATTGCGCGGTGCAGCAAAAATAAAGTCATTGAGAAACTGGTACCGATCATTCAGTCGGCGGTCATCACGTTCGTGAACCTGACACACCGCCAGTTAAAAGACGAAACGATTGATACCCACCGTGCGATCACGGATGCAATCTTAAATGGAGACAGTGCGGGTGCAAAATATGCGATGATCATGCACCTCAATTATAATCGTCAGATGATTTTGAAAAAACAGGCAAAGGCGCAGCAAAAAAATGAGTAAGGGACAAAAACTCCAAAAACTGGTAAGACGTCATATGACATGATGCAATATCGGAAAAATATACAAAAAACAAGGTGCTTTTTTAGGAAAACACCTTGTTTTTTTGTCTAAAAGAGAGGTTTTAACAAACTAGACATCAGATGTATTGACAAAAAATGATCAATAAAATACAATAATCACAACAAAACATCAGACGTCATACAAATATCAATAAGGAGGTATATCATGGGTAACGTCGCAGAATTAGATACAACCCGGCTGGTTATCGCAGCAATTATCGGACTGGCATTGTTGTTAGTTTTGATCATCAAATTTAAGGTTCACGCAATGCTTTCGATCTTAATCGGTGCGATTGCAATCGGACTGATCGCAGGAATGCCGTTTGAAGAAATCGTAACGGCGGTGGACGATGGTATAGGAAACACGCTAAAGGGAATTGCCCTCCTGGTAGGACTCGGTTCCATGTTCGGTGCGATACTTGAAGCATCGGGTGGAGCACAGACTTTAGCAGTTACAATGGTAAAGAAATTTGGGGATGAGAAGGCTGCATGGGCGCTTGGAATCACCGGCCTTGTTATTTCTATCCCGGTATTCTTTGATGCAGGACTTATCATTTTAATTCCACTTGCATTTTCTCTTGCAAAAAGAACAAAGAAATCTTCCCTGTTTTATGCGATCCCGCTTTTAGCAGGACTTGCCGTTGGACATGCATTTATTCCGCCGACACCTGGCCCGGTATTAGTTGCCACAATGTTAAATGTGGAACTTGGATGGGTTATTTTAGTCGGCGTATGCTGTGGATTTTTTGCAATGATCGTTGCAGGCCCGGTCTGGGGAGCTGTCTGCGGAAAGAAATTTTATGTTCCGGTTCCGGATCAGATTGCAAACCAGGAAGATATTGATGAATCCAAACTTCCGAGTTTTGCATCGGTCGTTACCATCATCATGATCCCTCTGGTACTTATCATATTGAAATCTGTTGCAGGCGTGGTTCCGGCATTGGCAGGAGTGGCACCGTTATTTAACTTTTTAGGACAGCCGTTTGCAGCACTTCTGATCGCAACATTAGCCGCAATGTTCATCCTTGGAACAAGACATGGATACACGATGCCGGAATTAGAGAAGATCCTCACAAAATCTTTAGAGCCGACAGGACTGATCCTTCTTGTGACAGCATGTGGCGGCGTGCTCCGTTATATTTTACAGTATTCCGGCTTAGGTGAGATCATTGGTAATGCTGTGGCATCCATAAATCTTCCAATCGTTATTGTAGCATTTTTAGTTGCAGCACTGGTAAGAATCTGTGTAGGTTCTGCAACCGTAGCAATGACCATGGCAGCAGGAATTGTAGCAGCAATGCCGGAGATCGCATCCTTATCACCGATGTATCTTGCATGTGTGGTTGCAGCAGTTGCCGGTGGAGCGACAGTCTGCTCACACTTTAACGATTCCGGATTCTGGCTGGTAAGATCACTGATCGGACTTGACGAGAAGACAACGTTAAAAACCTGGACGATCATGGAGACATTGGTTGGTGGAACCGGATTTATCGTTGCACTGATCATTTCTTTCTTCGTGTAGAAGAAACGGTAATGACAGAGCAATCACAGAGCATGAAATTTAGTATATTATAGATTTTCACGGTAAAAAGCAGCGCAGGAATGGAGGCTATCATGGAATTAAGAAGTCAGAAAGTAAGAGAACTTGCACCGGAGATGGACCCGCTTCGCATGGGTATGGGATGGAAGGCGGAGGAGCTTTCCAAACCACAGATCATCATTGAGAGTACTTATGGAAACAGCCATCCGGGTTCAAGCCATTTAAATATTTTTGTGGAAGAAGCAGTAAAAGGTGTTGATGAAAACGGCGGAAAAGCAGCGCGTTATTATGCAACAGATATGTGCGATGGAATGTCCCAGGGACACGATGGAATCAATTATTCTTTAGCACACAGACCTTGTGGAGGCGCAGGCAAACGCTACAACGTTTGATGGTGGTGTTTTTATCGCAAGCTGTGACAAGGCAATGCCGGCGATGCTTATGAGTATCGGCCGTTTAAAAGAGATGAGCGCGATCGTTGTGACCGGTGGTGTTATGGAAGCAACGGTTGTAAAACCGGAATATGTGGAAAATGATCCGGGCTGTAAGATCAATGAGCTTTTAACCTTAGAGCAGATCGGAAAATTCAGCGCGCAGTATGAGCGTGGTGAGATCCCGGAAGAGCAGCTCCGCTATTACAAACACAATGCATGTCCAAGCTGTGGCGCATGTTCTTTCATGGGAACCGCTTCCACAATGCAGGTTATGGCTGAAGCACTTGGACTGATGCTTCCGGGAACAGCACTGATGCCGGCAACTGCGCCGGAATTAAAAAAGGCTGCCTATGATGCAGGAAAACAGTTAATGAAATTAGTTGAGATGGGAATTGCTGCAAAAGATATCGTCACAATGGAAAGTCTTGAGAATGCGATCATGGTACATGCTGCAATCTCAGGTTCCACCAACGCGGTCATGCACATTCCGGCAATCGCACACGAATTTGGTTTTGAAATTGATGCGGATACGTTTGACAGAATGCACCGCGGTGCACATTATCTGCTAAACATCCGCCCGGCAGGAGACTGGCCGGCACAGTATTTCTACTATGCAGGCGGTGTGCCGAGAGTCATGGAAGAAATCAAGAGCATGCTCCACCTTGATGTGATGACAGTTACCGGAAAAACACTCGGTGAGAATTTAGAAGAGTTAAAAAAGAACGGTTTCTACGAGCACTGTGATGCGATCTTAAAAGAGAAATCAGCCCTGATCGGAAAAGAGATCAAACGTACCGATATCATCGCTGATTTTGACCATGCGATCGGTACAGAGGGAAGCATCGCAATCCTGCGCGGCAACCTTGCACCGGAGGGAGCAGTCATTAAACACACTGCCTGCCCGAAAGAAATGTTCCATGCAAGATTAAACGCAAAACCGTATGACAGCGAGGAAGAAGCGATCGATGCGATCCTGAAGGGAAAAGTAGTACCGGGAGATGCCGTATTTATCAGATACGAGGGACCAAGAGGCAGCGGAATGCCTGAGATGTTCTACACAGGCGAGGCAATCTGCGCAGATCCAAAGCTTGCTTCAAGCGTGGCACTCATCACCGACGGAAGATTCTCCGGTGCATCCACAGGTCCGGTTATCGGACACTGCAGCCCGGAGGCGGCAGACGGCGGCCCGATCGCTCTCGTTGAGGAAGGCGATCTCATCGAGCTTGATGTTGAAAACAGAAAAATCGCAATTGTAGGAATAAAGGGCGAGAGAAAGACTCCAAAGGAGATTGATGCTGTTTTAGCAGACAGAAAGGCGCACTGGAAGGGCTTTAAGAGCAAATACCAGCATGGACTTTTAAAGCTCTATGCGCAGCATGCAGTAAGCTCTATGAAGGGTGCTTACATGGATTAATACCTGTTGATTTTATGATATTTGGATACAGAAAGGAATTATTATGAATACAATTATTGAGAAATTAAAAGAAATGCTTGTTGTACCTGTAGTGGTACTTGACGATGTAAAAGATGCAGAAAAGCTTGCAGATGCTCTTGTAGGTGGAGGACTTCCTTGTGCTGAGGTAACCTTCAGAACCGCTGCGGCAGAGGAATCAATCCGCATTATGACAGAGAAATATCCTGATATGCTTGTAGGTGCTGGAACAGTTCTTACAACCGAGCAGGTGGATAAAGCAGTTGCAGCAGGCGCGAAGTTTATAGTAAGCCCCGGCTTTGATGCAGAAATTGTTGATTACTGTCTGGATAAAAATATCCCGATTTTACCTGGTGTAATCTCACCTTCAGAGGCAGCACAGGCTGTCAAGAGAGGTCTTAGTGTGGTTAAATTCTTCCCTGCTGAGCAGTATGGCGGAGTGACTACAATCAAGGCTCTTGCAGCACCATATACTATGCTTAAGTTCATGCCTACAGGTGGTGTGAGTGTGAAGAACTTAAAGGATTACTTAAGCTGTGACAAGATTATCTGCTGTGGCGGAAGCTGGATGGTAAAGGGCGATATGATAAAGTCCGGAGAGTTTGACAAGATAAAGCAGATGACAAAGGAAGCCGTAGAGCTTGCACACAGTATCAGAAAGTAAAGGAGAGTATAAAACCATGAACCTTAATTTAAAGCCAAAGAGTGAATGTAAATATGATGCAGTTTCATTAGGAGAGGTAATGCTTCGTCTGGATCCGGGCGAGGGAAGAATCAGAACAGCAAGATCCTTCAGAGCATGGGAAGGCGGCGGAGAGTACAATGTAGTCCGCGGTTTAAGAAAGTGCTTTAAGATGAACACAGGTGTCATCACAGCGTTTGCTGACAACGAGGTAGGAAAGCTCATGGAGGATTTCATCTGTCAGGGAGGTGTGGACACATCCCTCATCAAGTGGATGAAGACAGACGGAATCGGACGTGTATGCAGAAACGGTCTCAACTTTACAGAGAGAGGCTTCGGTATCCGTGGTGCAGTCGGATGCTCTGACAGAGCAAATACTGCTATTTCAAAGGCAACACCTGAGGATTTTGATTTCGATTACATCTTTGGTGAGCTTGGAGTCAGATGGCTTCATACAGGCGGTATCTATGCAGCAATCTCTGAGCAGACCTGTGAGACAGTGCTTGCAGCAATAAAGACAGCAAAGAAATACGGAACAATTGTATCCTACGACTTAAACTACCGTCCTTCAATGTGGAGTGCAATCGGTGGACAGGCAAAGGCGCAGGAGGTAAACAAAGAAATCGCTAAATATGTTGACGTAATGATCGGAAACGAAGAGGATTTCACAGCATGCCTTGGTTTTGAGATTGAAGGAAACGATGCAAACCTCAAGGAATTAAATCTTGACGGATATAAGAAGATGATTAATGAGGCAGCAAAGGCTTATCCTAACTTTAAGGCAGTAGCAACAACACTGCGTACAGTAAAGACAGCCACAGTCAATGACTGGAGCGCAATCTGCTGGGCAGATGGAGAGGTCTACAAGGCAAAGGATTACAACGGACTTGAGATTATGGACAG
>OGHD01001384.1_pt1 | contig 10212 bp, 6 predicted proteins | sample 1571341 | NCBI WGS metagenome assembly OGHD01 (sample SAMEA2582026, study PRJEB24529) | metagenome | biome: Human gut stool | place: China | collected 2011 | reverse complement strand
TCCAGGAGGAGCAGGTAAAGAAGTTGCAGCAGAAGATTGCGGATATGCAGCGAGATTACTAATTTTAAAATTAGAAAAAAGATGGGAAATCCAAAAGCATTTTTGACTATACCTCGCAAGGAAGCAGGTTATAGACCAATTCACGATAGAATCCTCGACTTCAGCGAGGTAGAACAGACATTGAATAGCAACGACCGCCGACAGCAGGCTTCCCGTTGCATGGATTGTGGCGTGCCTTTCTGCCACTGGGCTTGTCCGCTGGGCAACAAGGCACCGGAGTGGAACGATGCCCTCTACAAGGGCGACTGGGAGCTGGCTTACCGCTTGCTCAACAGCACCAACGACTTCCCGGAGTTTACAGGTCGTATCTGTCCTGCACTCTGCGAGAAGGCTTGTGTCCTCAACTTGATGGACCACGAACCTACCACCAACCGTGAGGATGAGTGCGCCATCGTGGAGCACGCCTTCCAAGAGGATTATGTGCATGTAGAGTTGCCTGAGCGCAATGGCAAGACAGTGGCTGTCATCGGTGCCGGTCCTGCGGGATTGGTAGCTGCCAACCAGCTGAATCATAAGGGATATAAGGTAACTGTATTCGAGGCTCGTGAGAACGCAGGTGGTTTGTTGAGATATGGTATTCCAAACTTTAAGCTCAACAAGATTATCATCGACCGCCGTCTCCGTCTCTTGGAGGAAGAAGGCATCGAGTTCAAATATAATCAGAAGATAGATGTCACTCAGTTGCCAGAGGGCTTCGATGCCTACGTGGTATCTACGGGTACTCCAACCGCTCGTGACTTGAAGATTCCTGGACGTGAGTTGAAGGGTGTCTATTTCGCCCTCGAACTCCTCTCTCAGCAAAACAGAGTGTTGGCTGGTATGGAGTTCTCCAAGGATGAGCGTGTCACCTGCAAGGGCAAGGATGTATTGGTCATCGGTGGTGGTGATACGGGTTCCGACTGCATCGGTACCGCTCATCGCCAGGGTTGCAAGAGCGTAACCCAGATCGAAATCATGCCTAAGCCAGTGGAAGGCCCAGAGGACCCTAAGAATCCTTGGCCAAACTGGCCTCGCACCCTGAAGACTACCTCCAGTCATGAAGAAGGTTGTACCCGCCGCTGGAACATCAACTCTCTGGAGTTCCTGGGAAAGAACGGCAAGCTGACAGGTGTGAAGGTTCAGCCTATCGACTGGAAGCCAAACCCAGAGGGTGGTCGCCCACTGATGGTAGAGGCAGGCGAGCCGGAAATCATCAAGGCAGAGGCAGTATTCCTGGCAATGGGCTTCCTGAAGCCACAGCAGCCAGAGTTTGCCGAGAATGTATTCGTGGCAGGTGATGCTGCCAGCGGTGCTTCTCTGGTGGTTCGTGCCATGGCAAGCGGCAGAAAGATCGCAGCCCAGGTAGATAAGTTCCTGAGCAAGTAAAATCGGTTATTTTTAACTATAAGTGCAGGGAGGTTAAGCTCAGTGATGAGGTTTTCCTCCCTTTTTCGTTAAAACTCCCCATTCTTCCCCCCAAGAATTTGGTAATCTCAAATAAAAAGTGTAAATTTGCACTCAATATTTCAACTAATAATAATTAAACTAGCAAATCAGCAGAAAATGAAAAAGAAATTATCAGCTGTTCTCCTGGCGTTGGCAGCCTTTATGCCAACGACCGCACAGAATTTAGTAAAGGGCGATTACGGTTATCTCTACTGTCACATGAGCGACAAGGGAGAGTGGACTGCCTACGCCGTATCACGTGATGGCTACAACTATCAGGACATCAACGATGGCAACCCAATCTTCAACCCAGAAGAGCACGCCCGCATCGAAGGCGGTACCCGCGATGCCTACATCACCCGCATGCATAATGGCAAGGGCTACATCATGGTTACCACCGATATGTGCGTGCGCAAGAGCCGCAAGTGGGATAACTATGGCATCGACCTCCTGAAGAGCAAGGACCTGAAAAACTGGACCAGCGTTACCTTCGATTACCGCAAGGGTATGCAGAACTTCTGCGATGCTGCCACAGCCAAGTCTCCATACAAGGACTGGAGCACCATCAACCGTGTGTGGGCACCTCAGATCTTCTGGGATCCTGACTACCGTTGGGAAAACGGCGAGAAAGGCGGATACATGATCTACTATTCCATGCTCAACCGTGCAGAGGAGAAGTACGACCGCATGTATTACAGCTATGCCGACAAGACCTTCACCAAGCTCACCACGCCGAAGCTGCTCTTCGACTGGGGCTATGCTACCATCGATGCCGACATCAACTTCCTGAAGAGCGATGGCCTCTACCACATGCTCATCAAGAAAGAGGGAGGAAAACCGGGCATCTACACTGCCACTAGCAAGTATCTGAACCATGGTTGGGGCGAGCCTGTAGAGAACGATTATGTAAGCTTCGAGGGTCGCAAGAACTGCGAGGGTAGCTCTGCCTTCCAGCTCATCGGCGATGACACCTGGCGCGTGGCATACATCCAGTATCACGATAATCCGAAGCACTATCGCATCTGCAAGGCTGACAAGTATCTCCGCAATTTCTCAGACCCTGTGGATATCAAGGGCGTAACCGGTCCGCAGCACGGCAGTTTTATGCGAATCACCAAGAAGGAGTACAATAGTCTCCTAAAATGGGATAAGGAATTAAAAAATAAGAAAAAATAGGGGATTTCTCGAAAAAAAGTAGTAACTTTGCCACGAAATTTCAGAATTGACATAAATAATAAGTATCTAGGAATCAAAAAGAGATAATAATTATATGAAGAAACGTTTCGGAATCATCGTGGCAGCGTTACTGACTGCTACTCTTTCTTTCGCTCAATCTGCCGACTATCCTTGTGTAGAGGGTAGCACGAGCAATAAGGATGATAAGAATATCCTCAACCATCTGGATGGATCTATCACTTTGGGTACCACCGGTCTAGGTGTGGATTTGGCAATGCCTATCGGCAACCGTGTGCAGGTGCGCACAGGTTTCTCCTTCTTCCCTCATTATGAGCAGACCATGCACTTTGGTGTGGAAGTGGGCGACGATAGCGATCCTGCTGTTCAGGACGAGAAGTTCAACAAGCTCAAGCAGACCCTGAACGAGATGTTCACCTTCGAGGTGGACCGCAATGTGGATATGAAGGGCAAGCCAACCATGAAGAACTTCAAACTGCTGGTGGATGTCTTCCCATTCCAGAATAAGCACTGGCACGTAACAGGCGGTTTCTATTGGGGACCTTCTACCGTGGCAAAGGCAGAGAACGCTGCCTATGACGGTACTTCGCTGGTGAGTGTGTCTATCTATAATAATCTCTACGAGAAAGTTATAGCTTCCTATGAATCTATCAAGAAGATGGAGGCGGGAGATCCTACAGACCCTATACCTTATATTACCATCAACGGTCAACAGATATATGCTGGAGAAGAGTTGTACAACAAGTTTTTAAGCTATGGTAGAATGGGCGTGCATGTGGGAGATTTCGAGGAAGGAAAACCTTATCGCATGGAACCGGATGCCAACAACATGGTGTCTTGCAAGATTAAGGTGAACAACTTCCGTCCTTATCTCGGTTTCGGATATGGCGGAAAGCTTTCTAACCGAAGCGACCGCAACTGGATTTCCTTCGATTGCGGAGCGATGTTCTGGGGCGGTACGCCTAAGGTCATTACCCATGATGGTGTCAACCTGGCGAAGGATGTAAAGGGCATCACGGGCAAGGTAGGTGATTACGTTACCTTCTTCAAGGGGGTAAAGGTGTTCCCGGTTCTGGAATTGAGATTAACACATCGAATTTTTTAATCAATAAGATATGTATCAAAAAAAAGGTCGCTCCTCATGGGGCGACCTTTTTTGATGCGTATGGGGTAGAGGGTTAGTTGATAACCACTTTCTTTCCCTTGAAGATGTAAATGCCCTGTGGCAGGCCTTCGGTTGAAGTAGCCTTCTGGCGAACCACCATACCATTCATGTTGTAGATGTTGGCTGGCTGATTGTCGTCAATCTGCACATCGTGGATGCCGGCAGGGTCGTTCTCTGCATAGAGCTTCATGTGGGTTGGTGCTGATGCTGAAACCTTCACGTATGCAGTGTTATGAGGAATGGCCTTGATATAAGGATAGGTGTAGTTGTAGTTGGAACCTACCTTGATTCTGATATCTGCCATGTAAGTATCTTCATTGTTAATCTCCAATGAACCATCTTCCGAGATGCCTAATACGCGCATGCTATTGGCGTCGAAGGCGGTGCTGTTGAAGTGGTCTGTCGGTTTCATGCCCAAGCCGAAGTAAACTCCTGTGAGCAGGTTGTCCTTGATGCTGCTTGGTGATGTTGACTCTATCTGCAGCTTGTTGTCGGCAGGGTTTTCTGATGAGCATTCAATAATCACTGGGGTCTTGGCTGGTACGATGCCCTTGATTTCCTTATAGGTAGCCACACCATTTCCTCTCAGTTCGTTGATGTAGAATGCTCGCATGCCTGATGAGGCGAAACTGAATGGTACTTCCGCAAAGAATGTAGCGTAGTATTTACCATTTGCCTTGATGGTTGGCTTTACACCGAGATAGTTGTCCTTGGTGTCTACAGGAAGGATATACCATCTCTGTGTGTTCGAAGTGATGCTGTTTACGTAGCTGGTGTCTTCGCCCTGATAGTAATCGTCTTCATCGCTGAGCATGATAATCTGACCGTTGTCAATCTGCCATGCTCTGTAAGTACCGTCGTTCAACTTGGTCAGACGGATGTAGTACTTGATCATATTGTATACATTGGCTCCCTGTGAACTGATGTTGTAGTTCACGCCCGATACGTTCTCGATGTTGAAAATCGTACCTGGGTCGGTGAGTACATCGTCTAAGTTTCTCTTGGTGACCAATGCACCTGCATCAACGCTGGTTGAGGCAAAGTGTACGCCGCGGCTGTGGTTATCGCAGAGTGACATATATCTCTCTGTAACGGCGTTCTTCACACGATAGTAGCCCTTGCCGGTGAATTGAGCGTGTGCTGATAATCCTGAGATACAAGCTAATGCTATTGAAAGAATGAATTTATTCATAAAAGATTTTCTTTATAATATAAAAATAACCGATTTTCATGCGATATCACATTGGGTAGAGATAAGGATGAAAATCGGTTATATTATTATTTATTGTGTCTTATAACCTGCAACAAGCTGATTACTTAGCAATACAGATAGTAACACGGTTCATATCGTTCTCCTCGAATGGCTGAACGCGTGAACCCATTGACTTCTTGATCATGCGGCTCTTTGCAACACCCTTAGCTGCGAGTGTGTTGTAAACAGTTTGAGCACGGCGAGCAGCAATCTTATCGTTGAATGCAGCGCTACCTGTACCCTTGTCAGCATAACCTGTCAAAGTGATCTTTGCATCTGGATTCTCCTTCATGAAGGTAACGATCTCAGCAATCTTTGTAGTCTGTGACTTTGCGATGTTTGAGTTACCGATTGGGAAGAAGATATCACGACGGAAGTTCTCATCTACTGCCTCCTGCTTGGTCTCTGTCTTAGGAGCTGGTGCTGGAGCTGGCTTCTCGATGATACGCTCGATGATCTTCTCTACTGGCTTTGGAGCTGGGATAGTCTTGGTTGTATAAGTCTTGCCGAAAGCTACCTTCAAGCCTACCAATGCGTTGAAGTACCAGTCTGGGTTACCAGCCTTCTTTGAATTGTACTTGTCGCTCAATGTGTTGGCAGAAATCTCAGCACCGAGCTTTACCTTGTCGCTCAGGCGGAAATCTACGTTAGCACCTACACGAGCTACGAAGCGAGCCTTTGAACCCTCGCCTTCTGGATTCTTCCAGAGGTATGCCAATGGCTGCTGCTTGTAGTCGTTTGACAATGTAGCGTAGTGACCTGCAATAGCCTTGTTAGCTGCTGCAGCCTCGTCGTTACCCCAAGCAATGTTGGCACCGATACCACCGAATACGCCAACCTCTACCAAGCGGTTTGGATTGTACTCACAGAAGAGGTTTGTAAGGTTGAATGTAGCGTCAACCATTGGAGCGATATAGTTCCACTTCCACTTCTGCTGGTCCATACCTTCTACGTTCCAGCCGGCCTTGCTCTGCCATGCGTTGATAGAAAGACGAGCACCTACTACCTTATTGAAGTTGTAACCTCCACCAATCTGTACGTTTGGTGAAAGCAACTTTCCGAAACCAATCTCGCCCAATGTGTACTGACCACCAATCTGTACCTGGCCATACCAGTGTGGGTTGAAGACATTAACAGTCTTTGCTTCCTGGGCAGAAGCAGCTGTGCAACCCATTGCCAATAAACCTGACAATAATATACTCTTAAATTTCATAATCTAATTCTATTTAAAATTATTTTAATAAGATTCATGTGGGAGTGGCAACCCCATGAGACTGCCACTCACATAAGTCTTCTTAAATTATTTTACGACCTTAACGTAGAACTTCTTAGCTACCTTAACACCTGAGTAGTCAACTGCCTCGTAAGTAATCTCGTATGTACCCTCCTTGTCAGCCTCGAAGCCAATCTTGTGGAGGTTACCGTCGATTACCTTGTCCAAGTTGGTACCAGATACGTGCGCACCCTTAGGAGCGTCTGTAACGTGTACATACTTCTTGTAAGCAGGAGCGAGGATTTCGCCTGTATAAGAGCTTGCTACGAATATTGTAGAAGCCTTGCCACCTTCCAACTTCAAGTAAGATGCACCTACGCCCTCGCGTGCGAGCTGGTTCCAGCTGCCATTGCTTGTTACATAGAACATAGCTGGCTGGAGAAGTGAGTTAGACTTGCGGAGCAAGTTCTCGAACTTCTGGATGAACTTGTTGATACCTGCGATGTAACGACCATCGATAATCTCAGCATAGTTCTGAACCTTGTCAACGATGCCGTTTACATTACCAATCATGTTGCCAACCTGGCTGTTGATGTTAGCAATGATCTTGTTGAACTCATCCATTGGAATCTCAACATCGTAGGTCGCATCCTTTGTTTTAGATGTATCAAGTGTAACCTTTAAATCTTTAGGATCAATCTTGATGTTACCAATGGCAACATCTACCTTTGCTGTAGTATTCTTCTCAAGTTCACTGAGGTCAAAGGTTACCTTGCCATCTTTGCCAAGTTCACCCGTTAATGTTTTCTGACCGAATGAGATAGTACCATTTTTAACATCTACTGTTGGAGCCTTAACTTCACCATCAATAGAAACCTTGATACTGTCAAGATCAGGCATGCCCTTCAATGTAACAGAAGTCTTTACAGTACCCATACCCTCGATTGGTGTCCAGTTGAACTTATAGTCGTTGAAGTTAATCTTAGACTGGAGAGTTGGGAATGAAGGAAGATCCAAGTTCTTCAAAGTCTGGTTGTCCTTCAAGAAGTTGTAAGATACAGGCTTGATAGCTGTAGCTGCCAAACTCATCTTAGATGTGATAGTACGAGTCTGCTCCTTGCCATTAGCATCAGTATATGTCTGCTCAGCCTGGAGAGCGTAAGCTGTCAAACGGTTGTTGAATGTCTTAGCGATTGTTGTTGCAGCATCGCCGATATTCAAACGTGTTGTGCTTGGCTGACGGAGCTTGTCGAGTACGTTCTTAGCAACATCCTTCAATGCAGCTGCATCAGAAGATGTCCAAGTCTTAGCAGCTTCCAAGTTCTCCTTGTTCAAGTTGATCTTGATAGCATACAAGTTGCTGTTGCCTGCACGGCTGATACCATACTTCAATACGCGGTTAGACTTAACAACTGTTGCTGTGAATGGAGCCTCGTTGCCCTGGCTGTCTACAACCTTCAATGTGCAACCAGTGAAGTCAACGTTAGATGGGTTCAATGTTGCATAAACAACACCTGCGTTCTCACCTGAAGTCTCGTCAATCAAAACATTGTTTTCATCAGCGATATCTACGCCACCCAACTTAACAGGTTTAGCTGTTGAGCCATAGTATGTACCCAGGATGTGAGCCTCTGCGCCCAAGAATGAGAAGTTCTCATAACCAGTGATAGGGCTCTCTGTAGCCTGGAGCTCGATACCTGTCAACATGTTCATCATCTTGTCGAACAACTGGTTCAACTTGATGTTGATGCTGTCAATCTGAGCCTGGACTCTTGCTTCGAGTTCCTGATCTGCCTTCTTGTAAGCTGCATCCATGTCGCTTACCTTACCATTAAGAACGTCGAAATCCTCCTGAGATACCTTCTTTGCCAACTCTGTCTTGATAGAATCGACATTTGCCTTGATACCCTTGATATCCTCTTTGTTCTTCTCAACCTGAGCCTTAACTGCTTCAAAGTCAGCTGTGTCAACCTTTGCGTCGAGCTTGGTATTCAAGCTTTCAACAGCGCCATTAAGTGTAAGCTGACCTTGCTTAACGAGGTCGAGTGCCTCCTCGTCGAGAGCCAAACGGCTATCCAAGTCATTATACAAGTTGAACAGGTTGGTAATCATCTGAGAGCAGTTGGTCTCAAGATTACCCAACAATGTAGCCAACTCATCAATACGCTGACCGTTAGCAGCAATTTTCTGAGTATTTGTTGAAATGTTCTGAGTGTTTGTGCTCACCTGATTGGTGAGTTCATCAATAGCAGCCTTGTTGCTTTCTGCGAGGGTTTTAACTGCAGAAATCTGTTCGGCCAAATCAGCGTCTGCTGCTACGAGCTCATTCTTAAGCTTTGTAATTTCTGCATCTGTGTATGCATTTGCATTTGTTGCTGCTTGCTGAGCTGCTGCCAATGCTTTATCTGCTGTAGTTTGAGCTGCAGTAATAGCTGTCTGAGCAGTTCCTAACTTTGTTTCCAAAGTGCTGATATTGGTCTGCAATTTGCTAATCTGAGTCTGGACAGCTCCTGTAGGATCTGTAGTCTCCTTCTTCAGTTTGTCCAAATCCTTCTGCAATTGTGTAACATTTCCATTCAAGGTGTTAATGTAACCTTGGAACTCTGTTGCATGATTCTTAAGCTGGTCTGCAATAGAACCAGTTACCTCGTACGCTGCATCGCTCTCGTGGTCTGTACAAGACACGAAAGTGCTAGCTCCGCCCATCAACAAGGCAGAGAAGAGCAAAATACTAGTTAATTGTCTTTTCATTTTTTATAAAAAATTTAATTAAACTTATGTTGTCTAACTCATTATATTGAAGAAAGATTCGGCTCGACGATGCAGCCAGTGTATGTTGTTGACTTAGGTCTTGCCGTCACTCTCCTACTTTACTCATTCTTAGTTTCCAATTTTATCGTTACCAAAATGTATATATACCGCTGCAAAGGTAAAGCTTTTTTTTGAATTAAAATGTTTTTGCCCCATTATTTTTAGCAAAAAGCCTTAAATTTTAAATATTTTAAGCATTATTTCCCCTTTTCTCCTCCTTTTCTCCCCTATTTTACCACAATGATAACGTTTTCACGAAAATATCCTTGTCAACCAACTTGACCTACATCAACCGACCAAACAAGAAGACACTTCAGTTGTCTAATAAATAAAGAAAAGAAGAGGAAAAGAAAGAGAGACTCGATGACACTTATGACACTTATGACACTTATGACACTTGTTTTCTAAAAAAATCCCACGCGCGGGCGGGCGGGCAGGAAAAATTTCTCCAATCAGCCTCCCGCCCGCCTACGCGAGAGATTTTTTAAGAAAATGCTGTCATCGGTGTCACTCTGTCATTCCGGGACAAGTCGCCTTAGCACCATAAGTATCTTACTTAGACCTCGTAAACAAGTCACTTAGCACCCGTAAGCAAGTCACTTAGCACCCGTAAGTAAGTCACTTACCGAGCACAAAAAAGGGAGGTTCACCTCATCACAAGGTTTACCTCCCTACACTTATAGTTAAAAATAACCGAATATTACTTGTTCAGGAACTTATCTACCTGAGCAGCAATCTTTCTGCCGCTTGCCATCGCACGAACCACCAGAGAAGCTCCGCTGGCTGCATCACCTGCTACGAATACATTCTCGGCAAACTCCGGCTGCTGTGGCTTCAGGAAGCCCATTGCCAGGAACACAGCCTCTGCCTTGATGATTTCCGGCTCGCCAGCCTCTACCATCAATGGGCGACCGCCCTCTGGGTTTGGCTTCCAGTCGATAGGCTGAACCTTTACGCCTGTCAGCTTGCCGTTCTTTCCCAGGAACTCCAAGGAGTTGATGTTCCAACGGCGAGTACATCCCTCCTCATGGCTAGAGGTGGTCTTCAGGGTGCGAGGCCAGTTTGGCCAAGGATTCTTAGGATCCTCAGGAC
>OGHD01001381.1_pt1 | contig 10227 bp, 7 predicted proteins | sample 1571341 | NCBI WGS metagenome assembly OGHD01 (sample SAMEA2582026, study PRJEB24529) | metagenome | biome: Human gut stool | place: China | collected 2011 | reverse complement strand
ATAGCGATATGTACAACAGGGCGTTCCCCGTCGGGAACGCTCTGTTTTTCTTTGCCGGAGAGATGAGCCTGTTCTGCCTGCCATACTTCTTTTATGTTAAGCCGTGAGTTTTGCGGCGTCTACATCTTATCACAATAAAAGCCGGTTGACCATATCGTCTGGTGGAATAAATAATTTCATAAGACGACAAGTCAACGAGAGAAGTGCTTGCATGATGACATAAGCCGCACTATAATAATTGTAATATTGATTATTTGAGGTAAAGGAAGAATGCAGAACTATAGGCTTGGTAATTATATCCGCCAGCGGCGGCAGGAGTTGAATTTGACGCAGGAGCAAGTCTGTGCAGGCATTTGCGAGCCTGTTACTCTCTCCAGATTTGAAAATGGAAGGCAGACCCCTAGTCGTACAAGGATCAATGCTATTCTACAACGCCTTGGCTTGCCAGATGATCGGTATTATGCACTTGTAACACCAGAGGAACTGGAAATTGAGGCATTGGAAAAGGAAATCGTGGCCTGCAATGCGCTGAAACACGTTAATGAAGGCTTTGACAAAATCGGCCAGCTTGAGAAAATCGTAAAGCCAGATGATCAAATTGCACAGCAGTTTATTCTCCGCTCAAAAGTTCTTCTTGGTGGGTTGGATAAGAGGTATTCAAGTGACGAACGAATCCAGATGCTTATGCAAGCGGTTCAAATGACGATACCAAATTTTCAACTGAGTAAAATTGAAGACCATCTTTACACGTTGGACGAAATGAAGCTAGTTAATCAAATTGGAAATGCTTATTCCTTGGCTGGGGATAATGAAAAAGCAGCCGATATTTTTTATCGGTTGCTTCAGTATATGAGACGACATCTCCAAGAAATGGTCACATCAAACAGGATGCTTCCTTTGGTTCTCTACAATTTTGCCAGATCTCTGGACTTGTTGGAAAGATATGAAGAAAGCGCAAAAGTTGCAAGAAATGGAAAAGAAGCTTGCATTAAATATGGACATTATCAAGTGCTTCACTCTTGTCTGGAAATCGAAGCTGAGTGTGATTTTCTCCTTGGCAAAAAAGAAGAGAGTGCCGAGCGATATCGTGAGGCCTTTTACATTTGCAAAGTTATGGGATACGAGGATGACTTACAGATTATTCGTAATGAGGCCAAAAAATATCTGGACATTATTTTCTAAATGTCAAGTAATATCGTCCTGTGGTGTGGCGGCATCTGCTGGTGTAGTGGGATCACTGTTTGCTCCGAACGAAGTTCCTGCCCCTGTTTGTGCAGCGGCGTTGACGGAAAGTCGGTATCACGTCCGGTCGGCTCATGAAATTTTCAAGGTGCGTTACCCATAAAAGAAAAATACCGCCCACGCAGCGCAGCGATGATTTTGTCGGGTGAAACGGCGGCAAAATGAATCGCGTGTGTTGCGGGGCGGTTGATCTTTCAGGGATAATCCACGGTGAGGCAGTGTTCAAAATGAACACGACCACATCTTGTGGATGGTTTCAAACCAATCCACAAAATCAGTGGGATTTGTGACAGAGAATATCATGTTTCGCAAGGTGCGTCAAGATGGTTTTGTGAAATTTATTGCGATAAAGTTGTGATAGTAGGACTTATTTGCTAGAAATTGAAACATCTTACAGAGAATTTTTACGCACAAATTGGAAAATCAGCACATCTGTGCTATACTCAAAGCAGAATTTGTTGAGCTAAAACGGAGGTATTGAACCATGGCAGAGAAAAACACCGCCGACATTGGATTTGAAAAGCAGATTTGGAATGCTGCCTGCGTGCTTCGGGGCAATATGGATGCTTCGGAGTATAAGGGCGTTGTCCTTGGTCTTATTTTCTTGAAATATATTTCGGATCGTTTTGAAGATAAGTACAATCAGCTGGTTGCAGACGGTGATGGTTTTGAGGAAGATCGTGACGAGTACACATCGGAAGGAATCTTCTTTGTGCCTGCTGGTGCGCGTTGGAGCGATGTTTCTGCAAAGGCACATGACCCGGAAATCGGTCAGGTAATTGACGATGCAATGCGCGCTATCGAAAAAGAAAACGCGCGCCTAAAAGATATTCTGCCGAAGAATTTTGCACGTCCAGAACTGGATAAACGTCGGTTGGGCGAAGTCGTTGACCTGTTTACGAACATCAAAATGATTGAACACGGCAGCGAAAAGGACATTCTGGGGCGCACTTATGAATACTGTCTGTCCATGTTTGCAGAACAGGAAGGCAAGCGTGGCGGCGAGTTCTTTACGCCGTCCTGTGTTGTGCGGACGCTGGTGGAAGTGCTGCAACCGTTTAAGGGACGAGTGTACGACCCTTGCTGCGGCAGTGGTGGTATGTTTGTTCAGTCCGCAAAATTTGTAGAGAACCATAGCGGAAATATCAATGATATCTCGATTTATGGACAGGATTCCAACCCGACCACATGGAAACTGGCGCAGATGAACCTTGCCATTCGTGGCATTGAACCCGACCTTGGCAAGTATGCAGCAGACACATTCCTTGACGACCAGCACCCGACCATGCGGGCAGACTATATTATGGCAAATCCCCCTTTCAACCTGTCAAACTGGGGCGCAGAGCAGCTCAAAGATGATGTCCGCTGGCAGTATGGTATGCCGCCTGCAAGCAACGCGAACTTTGCATGGCTTCAGCACATGATTTATCATCTTGCGCCGGGTGGCCGCATGGGTATGGTGCTTGCAAACGGTTCGCTCTCTTCTCAGTCTGGCGGCGAAGGTGACATCCGCAAAAATATTGTGAATGCTGACCTTGTGGACTGCATCATTGCCATGCCGACACAGCTGTTTTATACGACGCAGATTCCGGTTTCGCTCTGGTTTATCTCCAAATGCAAGAAACAAGCCGGAAAAACGCTGTTTATTGACGCCCGTAAGATGGGTGCTATGGTGAGCCGTAAGCTGCGTGAATTGACCGATGAGGATATCAAACAGATTTCCGATACCTACAATGCCTATGTTGAGGGCACACTGGAAGATGTAAAAGGTTTCTGTGCAGTTGTTGATACGGAGAAAATTGCGGAGCAAGATTATATTTTAACGCCGGGCCGTTATGTTGGTGTTGAGAAACAGGAAGATGATGGTGAACCGTTTGAAGAAAAAATGGATCGGCTGACTTCTGAACTGTCGGATTTGTTCAAGCAATCGCATAAACTGGAAGCGGAGATTAAAGATAAGTTGGGGGCGATTGGATATGAAGTCTGACGGACAACACGTCCAACTCCCCAAATTAACATAATGGAGAAAATATGATATGACTTTTTCTAATGTCTCTTTTGGCGATGTTACAGATAATTTTGATAAAAAAAGGATTCCATTATCGGCAGCCCAACGAGAAAAAAGACAAGGAAAATATCGGTATTATGGGGCGCAAGGAGTAATCGATTGGGTTGACGATTATATTTTTGATGGGACATATCTACTGATTGCAGAAGATGGAGAAAACCTTAAATCTAAAAAATCTAATATCGCACAATTGGCGTCCGGAAAATTTTGGGTGAACAATCACGCTCATGTTATCCAGTGCAAGAAAGGCTATGATATTAGATATCTGTGCTATTTGATAAATTTGACAGATTTATCTGGTTATATAACAGGATCAGCACAACCGAAGCTAAGTCAATCTAGCATGAATGCGATTGTACTCCCAATGCCAAAGTTTGAAATCCAAAAAGAGGTTGCCGATTTCATTGAGAAGTTTGACAAGAAAATTCAAATCAACGAAAAGATAAACGATAATTTAGCGGCTTAGAGCTGAACGGAAGAGACATCAATCTCACCAGACATTAGCTTGGGCAACAGGAAATCCCGTAGTGTTGAAAGCCGCAAGTTTTCGATGCTATTGTTAAGTATCTCCTGAAACATTGGCTCTGCAACACAGAGAAACGCTTTAGCATCATCATCAGATAGCTTCATGATTTGCTCTGAATCAAAATCTCTAGTGGTAATTGCATCAAATACAGCTCCACTTGCTTTATGCTTAAGTCTATCAACAGCTTTGAGGGTGTAAAAATAGACAAGAAGTTGATGTGTTTCCTTACCGACAAGTGCATAACAGGATTGATTCATAGCCATCGGAACGCCGGACAGACCAACTTTGCCAACAGTACCTCTTGCCGTAACGAAAACTGTATTCACAGGATATAGTCGGCTATTGCAATGTGAAAGTCCCTCTTCTGTAATAGTCTTTTCTGTGATAAATGTATATGGTGTGCCAACATCTTTTGGAGTAAAGAAAGCAATATTACCGTTCCAATACGCAGTTTCGCCTGTTTTTGGGGTTCCACCGCCGAGTATTTGTATTAAATCAGTGTATCTAACCTCAGTATTTGATCGATTATAGAGGCTTGAGAACAATGCGGCGGCTTGCTGCTCTAAATTATCGTTTACCTATATTTCAATAACTCTCACCAGTGGCGGGAGATTCTATGGAGAAACTGCCACTGTCGTCGTTCTCTAAAATCGTAATCAGGAGATACGGCGATGAAAAATCAAATTATTAACGAGATACAGCGAAAAATGCTGCCGTATCTCAATAATGAACAACTTTTGCATTTGAAGGTGATTTTGGAAACATCCTTGCAAGGTATAGTGATTGAAAAAGGTGAAGAACAGTCAAAGACTGAAGAACAAGATTCAGCAGCAGCGTTTATCACAGCAAAACGAATAGAGGGCTGTTCCGAAAAAACACTGGCCTACTATTCAAAAACCATCGAAGCGATGTTGAATGGTGTGGGAAAACTACCGCAGCAAATTACAACGGATGATTTACGAAAGTATCTGACGGATTATCAAATACAACGGCGGTCAAGTAAAGTTACGATTGATAATATCCGGCGTATTCTTTCTAGTTTCTTTTCGTGGCTGGAAGATGAAGATTTTATTGTGAAAAGTCCTGTCCGCAGGATTCATAAGGTAAAAACAGCAAAAATTATCAAGGAAACCTACACAGATGAAGCACTGGAACTGATGCGTGACAACTGCTCGACAGTGCGAGATTTGGCAATTATTGACTTGCTGACATCCTCTGGAATGCGTGTCGGTGAGTTAGTAACACTCAATTGGGAGGACATCAATTTCAACGAGCGCGAGTGTGTGGTATTTGGTAAAGGTAACAAGGAGCGATTGGTGTATTTTGATGCACGAACAAAAATTCATCTTCAAAATTATCTGGATGAACGGTCAGATAGCAATCCAGCACTCTTTGTGACACTGAAAGAACCACATGAACGCTTGATGATCGGTGGCGTGGAAACGATGCTTCGCGAATTGGGACGACGATTAAAGCTGAACAAAGTACATCCGCACAAGTTTAGACGGACATTGGCAACGTCAGCGATTGACAAGGGAATGCCGATTGAACAGGTGCAGCAGCTTTTAGGACACCAGAAAATCGACACAACTATGCACTATGCAATGGTAAAACAACAAAATGTGAAATTGGCACATAGAAAATTTATTGGATAAGGTGATATGAATGAAAGAAAAGTTTTTGAGAGAACTTGCGGACATTCAAACAGGACCGTTTGGAAGTCAACTTCATAAAGAAGATTATGTTGCGGATGGAACACCTATTGTCACAGTTGAACATTTAGGGAACAAGATGTTTTCCGAACAGAATTTGCCGCGAGTATCAAATACGGATAAAAATCGATTAAAAAAATATATGCTAAAACAAGGCGATATTGTATTTAGTCGTGTGGGTTCTGTAGATAGATGCTCGTATGTTGATCAAAAACATGATGGATGGATGTTTTCTGGAAGATGCCTTCGAGTACGCCCAACTAGTGAAATTGATTCCGAGTATCTTTACTACTACTTTTGCTTAGAGGAAACAAAGCAATTTGTCCGAAATATAGCCGTTGGAGCAACAATGCCTTCAATCAATACCAAGTTACTTGGAGAAGTTGTAGTGACTTTTCCGGAACTGGAACAGCAGAAAAGGATTTCTGGAATTTTATCTGCAATCGATAGTAAAATTGAAGTCAATCAAAAGATAAACGATAATTTACAGCAGCAAGCGTTCGCAGCGTTTGATAACCTCGTAGCTAACGCTGAAAACACTGATTGCAATGTGTCTGACTATGCTTTTCTTAACCCAAAACGGGCACTGGCAAAAAATCAAATGGCAAGAAGCATCGATATGAGTCGTTTATCGACAAGTAGAGCTTTTCCATCTGGCTGGGAAATGAAACCGTTTGCCGGAGGAATGCGGTTCACGAATGGAGATACCCTTTTAGCTCGCATTACCCCCTGTCTTGAAAACGGCAAAACTGCTTTCATTGATTTTCTTGATGGTGGCGAGGTCGCTTTTGGATCAACGGAGTACATTGTACTCGCACCTAAAAATGACACACCGCCTGAAATGCTGTATTGTTTGGCTCGCAATCCAGCATTCATTGATTACGCAGTCAAAAATATGAACGGTAGCAGCGGGAGACAACGTGTTTCTGCCGAAACAGTAGGTCAATATCGACTTCCCCTGTTTGACAAACACAGTCTGTCGATATTTAGGGAGGTTGTTTCGCCGATGTTTTTGAAAATGCGATACAATTCCCTTGAAAATATGAGACTGGCTGAGTTGCGTGATGAGTTATTGCCAAAACTCATGTCCGGCGAGATTGGTGTCTCCAATATCCGGCTTTAAGCCGCTAAATTATCGTTTATAAAAGAAATGAAGGGATAATATGGAAGATTTTGATAATGCTAAGACAAGAAATCCGAAGGAATGCGTTGTTACAAACCTTAATAGCTACCTGACCTACATTTCTGATATAAAGGAAACAATAAAGAAAGAAGAAGGCGCAGAAGTAAGCACAAAACACTATTTCTTCCGTGGACAGGCCAGCAACGTATGGAATGTCATGCCGGGAGTGTTCCGTGGTGGGATGCTGCCACATGAAGCAGAATTGATAAACGCAGCTTATACACGGAATCCTGATGACTTTCGAAAATTGACAACAGATTTTGAAAAACTCGCAAAATTGCAGCACTACGGGTTGCCAACAAGACTGTTGGACGTGACGGAAAATCCGCTAGTGGCACTGTATTTTGCCTGCCAAAACAATCAAGAGAAAAAGATAACTGACGGGAAGACTACGTTATTGCCGCCGACCGATGGGAAAATCTATTATAAGCGCGATTACGGAAAAAGCTATAGCGACATAGAGATCAAAGTGCTGGCATATTTAGCGAGTCATGAAATTTCGGGCGATTATACATTAGAAAAGCTGCTCTCGGATTTGAACAAGTATGGAATTTATACAGATAAAGAGGTAAAGGAGTGCGAGGCAAGCGAGTACAAAAGTTTGCTTTCGACTATTCAAAGAAATTATTTTGTGATTTCCAACTTGAATAATGAAAGATTGGTACGGCAAAGCGGCTCTTTTTTGATCTGCGGAAAATATAATGTTCAGCTGAAAGAAAAACTCGGACAGAGCATTGTTAAACGGGCATATAGTGATGTCCAAGATGAATTTGAACTTCAAAGTTTTAGAATACCAGCGGGAAGAAAAGATGCGATTTTAGAGGAACTGAGTTTTTACAACATCAACGAAGGGACGCTGTTCCCGGAACTTGAGCACCAGATGGCATATATTAAAAGCAATTATGCGAACACACAAAAGCCTATGGTTGATCGGTTTGTGAAAACAGAAGTTCCGATAACAAGTATTAGAGAAGTGCGTGATTCAGATGTTTCAGACGATAAAGTGGACGAGATTATTCGAGAAGCATTGCATAATGCTGTGCATCCAGAAATTTTTGATGATTGTTACGTTGCAATTCAAAAGAATCTGATGCCGGATTGGTATCGTAAGGAAATTGGACTCAGTAAAGTTCGATTGGCACTAACGGATACATTGGATAATGGTACGCCGATGGGACGTGCGGTGGCAAAAAGAGCGGCGCATTCTATCGTTACAAAGATTGTGAATGCCATTGCTCAAGAATCGAATACAGCAACTTCGGATAATAGTTGAGGAGAAAAGTCATGTTTTCATTTACCGAAGATACCTTTGAACAAGCCGTCGTAGAATTGTTCGAGAATATGGGCTACACCCATATTTATGCTCCCGATATGAACCGGACGGATTATAGCCGCCCGTTGCTGGATGATGTTTTGCGGGATTGTCTGGTGCGGCTGAACCTTAACCTCCCGGCAACGGCGATTGATGAAGCGATTCTGAAACTGAATGATTTTGATGCCGGAAGCCTGTTGCAGAAGAATATTGTCTTTATGGACTATCTGCAAAACGGCATCACGGTCAAGTATGCGGTCAATGGCGAGGAACGGTCTTCGGTGGTGCGGCTGATCGATTACACAGACGCAGCAAAGAACGATTTCTATGTGGTCAATCAATATACCTTCGTGGAAAATGGAAACAACCGCCGCCCGGATATTATTTTGTTTATCAATGGCTTGCCGCTGGTTTTGATGGAACTGAAAAGTCCTTCCAAGGACGAAGTGGGTGCAGAAAACGCATACAACCAGATTCGGAACTACATGAAGGACATTCCTTCGATGTTCTATTATAATGCAATTTGCGTAATCAGTGACCTTTCGAGCAACAAGGCGGGAACAATTACTTCTGGACTTGACCGTTTTATGGAATGGAAAACAAAAGACGGTGATTATGAAAACACTGCGTATGCGCAGTTTGATACCTTCTATGAGGGGATGTTCCAGAAAGCACGGCTGCTGGACATCCTGAAAAACTTTATTCTGTTCTCTGGCGATGGTCAGAAGCCGATTAAAATATTGGCTGGGTACCACCAGTATTTCGCTGTACGAAAAGCCATTGAAAAGGCCAAAATTGCCACCAAAACAGACGGCAAGGGTGGTGTGTTCTGGCATACGCAGGGCAGCGGAAAATCTCTGTCGATGGTATTCTATGCCCATTTGCTGCAAGAAGCTTTGGATAGCCCCACCATCGTTGTGATGACGGACCGCATTGACCTTGACGATCAGCTCTACACGCAGTTCGCCAGGTGCGCGCCGTTTTTGCGCCAGACACCTGTACAGGCAACCAGCAAGGAAAATCTAAGCAAGCTGCTGGATGGTCGAAAAGCAAACGGCATTATCTTCACCACGATGTTCAAGTTTGAGCGTGGCGAGAAGCCACTGTCCGAACGTAGAAATATTGTGGTAATGGCGGATGAAGCCCACCGTGGACAGTATGGTTTTGATGAAAAAATTGTCATCAAAGAAAATGAACAGGGCGAAAAAGAAGCACATACGGTCATTGGCAATGCCCGTATCATTCATGATGCCCTGCCGAATGCAACTTACATAGGCTTTACAGGAACACCTATTTCGGCAAAAGATAGAAATACGCGTGAAGTTTTTGGTGATTATATCGATATTTATGATATGACACAGGCGGTGGAAGATGGTGCAACGCGTCCGGTTTACTATGAGAGCCGCGTTATTAAACTCCACCTTGACCAAAACACGCTGGCCTTGATTGATGCGACCTACGATGCGCTGGAACAGCAATCAGACGCAGCAACGATTGAAAAAAGCAAAAAGATGTTGGGACAGATGGAGAGTGTGCTGGGGGCAGATTCTACCATTCAATCCCTGTGCGAAGATATTGTCAACCATTACGAAAAGTACCGCGCTAATCTTTTGACGGGCAAGGCGATGATCGTGGCGTATTCGCGCCCGATTGCGATGAAGATTTATCGAAAACTTCTGGAGCTGCGCCCGACATGGAACGAAAAAATCGGCGTAGTTATGACGGGGGGCAACAATGACCCGGAGGATTGGAAAGAAATCATCGGCACAAAATCTCACAAAGAAGAACTTGCCCGGAAATTCAAAGACAACGATGACCCGATGAAGATTGCCATTGTTGTGGATATGTGGCTGACAGGTTTTGATGTGCCTTCACTGGCTACGATGTATGTTTACAAGCCAATGCACGGATACAATCTGATGCAGGCCATCGCGCGTGTCAACCGCGTGTTTAAGGACAAAGAGGGCGGCTTGATTGTAGATTACGTTGGCATTGCATCTGCCCTCAAAGCCGCTATGAAGGAGTATACCAAGCGTGACCAGTCCCGATATGGCGATATGGACATTGCCAAAGTTGCTTATCCAAAGTTTCAGGAAAAGCTTCAGGTGTGCAAAGATTTATTGCACGGCTTTGATTTCAGCGGATTTATTGGCGGTTCTCCGTTGATGATGGCAAAGCTGGTCA
>OGHD01001373.1_pt1 | contig 10265 bp, 8 predicted proteins | sample 1571341 | NCBI WGS metagenome assembly OGHD01 (sample SAMEA2582026, study PRJEB24529) | metagenome | biome: Human gut stool | place: China | collected 2011 | reverse complement strand
AAGAGGTGGAGCACGCCGAGGAAGAGGGCATCATCTTCAAGACCCTGTGCAACCCTGTGGAGATCCACGCCAACGACGAGGGCTTTGTCAAGTCCATCACCTGCATTGAGATGGAGCTGGGCGAGCCGGATGCTTCCGGCCGCCGCCGCCCCATCGAAAAGAAGGGCAGCGAGTTCGAGCTGGATGTGGACACGGTCATTATGAGTCTGGGCACCAGCCCCAACCCGCTGATCCGCTCCACCACCCCGGGTCTGGAAACCAACAAGCACGGCTGCATCGTTACCGACGGCGACGACGGCAAAACCAGCCGCGATGGTGTGTACGCCGGCGGCGATGCCGTGACCGGCGCAGCCACCGTCATCAAGGCCATGGGCGCAGGCAAGGCTGCTGCAAAGGCCATTGACGAGTACATTCAGAGCAAGTAATCCCCTGTGAAGGTGGGCACCGCCCACTGAATACCGGATATGAAAAATCCCCTGTGCCAGTGCACAGGGGATTTTTTGCATCTTATTCTGCGGTCTCCGTTGTGAGCGCCGGGTAACTCGTCCGCACGCACCGCACAGCGCACCGGGCGCTGCCGCCGGTGGTGCAGGTAAAGAGGGTCAGATCCCATTCATCGGACTCCTCCGTCTTTTCGGTCATTTCCTCAATTTGCGTGGGCTGCAGGTTTTCCACATAGGAGACCTCGTAGGTCCAGCGCATACCGTCCATATCCGTAAAATAGACCTGCGCGCCCTCGGTCAGCCACTTGATGGGGCTGAAATGCTTTGCATAGTTGTGGGCGCAGACCACCATGTTATCCGCATAGGTGGAACCGGAGTAACGGCCGGGCGCAATCTTCAGGCCCGCATAGCTCCACTGGCTCATCACCGGCAGTTCCAGCCCGATGGATGGAATGGACAGATAGCCGATGTAATCCCAGCCGTTCAGTTCGGTCACGGTCATTTCCTGCGTGGGGTCCAGCTCCGGCTGCAGCGCCACGGTATCCGATTTTGCCTTTTCCTCAATGGCAGCGTTCAGGGTCTGCTCCAGCTCGCCCAGCACCTCCTGCGAGGCCTTGTCTGCACGGGATGCATCCCACTTGTTATAGGCCAGCAGGGCTGCTGCCGCAAGGATCAGCAGCGCGCCCAGCACCATACACACTCTTCCGATTTTCTGTCGCATAGCAATGTTTCCTTTTTGTTCCGCGGTAGGTTTCATCCCTTTCAGTATATGCGCAATTGGTATGTTTGTCCAGTAAAAACTTACCGCACTGCCCGGTCCGGCACAAGGCGGCACACAAACCGCACCATCAGCGGGGTCAGCGGCAGCCACACCAGCGTGCACACCACATTGAACAAGGTGTGCGCATTCGCGATCTGCCGGGCGATCACGGCAAGCTCCGGCCCTTTGGGCGAAAGTGCAGCCGTCAGCCGCACATACAACGGCAGACCGGCGCAGAACACCGCCGCGCCGGTCAGATTGAACACTGCATGGGCCGCAGCCACCCGCTTTGCGTCCCGGCTTGCGCTCAAGGATGCCAGCACTGCCGTGATGGTGGTGCCGATGTTATCGCCCAGCAGCACCGGCAGCGCACCCGCAAGACCCAACAGACTGCTGCCGTCCAGCCCGGGGCGGGCTGCAAAGTTCTGCAGCAAGGCAATGGTAGCCGAGCTGCTCTGCACTGTCAGGGTCATGCCAAGCCCCGCCAGCAGCCCCAGCCATGGGTGCTGCCGCACCCGACCCAGCCAGTGCACAAACACCGGGCTTTGCGCCAGCGGTTCCATGGCAGTGCCCATATCGGCAATGCCCTCGAACAGCAGGCCAAAGGCGAACACCGCCCGGCCAATGGCCCGGGCCTTCCGCCCCGCACAGACAAAGCAGAGCAGCAGCCCGGCCAGCAGCACAAGGCCGCGCACATCTTCCAGCCGGAAGGCCAGCAGCTGTGCGGTAATGGTGGTTCCGATGTTGCAGCCAAAGATCACCGGGACCGCCTGCCGCAGGGTCAGCAGGCCCGCACTTACAAAGCCCAGCACCATCACCGTGACTGCCGAGCTGCTTTGCAGCACCGCCGTGACCGCAGCCCCCGCCAGCACGCCCCGCACCGGGCTGCCGGTCACAGCGGCCAGCAGGCTTTTCAGGCGGCTGCCTGCCGCTGTTTCCAGACTGTGGCTGAGCGCATCCATGCCGTATAAAAACAGTGTCAAGCCGCCAAAAAGTGTAAAAATTCTTGTCAGGTTCTGTTCCACTGCCGCCGCCCCTCCCGCAGAAACGTTTCTTATTCTATTTATGCAGCTGCCGGGCGGTTCAGGCTTTCTGCCGTTCTCCCCTTTTTGTGAACTTTTTTAAAATTATCCTAAACTGCCCTTGCATTCTGGGTGCCGGAGGAATATTATTGTCAGGCGTTAATAGTTAACAGCTGTTAAGCATTTTGCAATGAGGAGGGATAAAATGTTGAACGAGACCGAAGCCGCGGCGAGCTTTCACGGCCTGTGCCATTTTTTCGGACGGCTGAGCAAGGCGTCCCGGGCCGGCATGAAGGCGGCTCTGCGGGGCTGTCCCAAGTGCCACTTTCCCATGCTGGAGGGTCTGGCTCACACGATCAGTACCCGCGGGCAGAACGGAGCGGTGTATGTTTCCGATTTTGCCCGGGAGGCACACCAGCCGCTGCCGGCCATCAGCCGCAGCCTGCGCCAGCTGGAACAGGACGGCCTTGTTCTGCGCGAAGCGGACCCGGCTGACCGGCGCAAAACGCTGGTGCGCATCACGCCGGAGGGCTACGCCGCCTGTGCCCGGTGTGAAGATGCACTCAGCGATTATTTTGCCTGCGTGATGGCCCGGCTGACACCGGAGCAGGTGCAGCAGATGAACGTTTTGCGCGGCGCACTGATGGACGCCATCCTTGCGGAAAACGCTTCCCGTGAAGCAAAAAACAACGAAGGGAGAACCGAACTATGACGAAAATTTTCAAGCAGCTGGCCCGGCACTGGGCCGTCTGTCTTGTGGTGTTCGCGCTGCTGTTCGTGCAGGCGTACTGCGATCTTTCGCTGCCGGACTACACCAGCAGGATCGTGGACACCGGCATCCAGCAGGGCGGCATTGAAAGCCCCCTGCCGGAAACGATACGCCAGAGCACGCTGGATGCCCTCACGCTTTTGATGAGCGAAGAGGACGCCGATGCGCTCCAGAACGCCTACGGGTATTATCTTCAGGACGACGGCGTGCTGAAGCTGCGCACCGACCTGACCGATGACGAGCGCACCGCGCTGGAGGATGCCGTCACCACGCCGGACATCGTGCTGTATATGGCCGCCGCGCAGGCAGCGAACGCCCCCGCCGGGCAGGACACCATGGGCATGACCGGCCTTGCTGACATGCAGGCGGCATCCTCTGAGAGCACCACCACGGATAGCGAGACCGTCACCCCCACTGCCGAAGATCTGGACACCGTATGCGCCCAGTTTGCCGCTATGAGCCAGATGCCCGGCTTCACCCGCGAAGCTGTCCAGCAGCAGCTGGCCGGTGCTTTTGCCAGTCTGGATGATACCCTGATGGAGAACCTCAAAAGCCAGTCCATGCTGCTGGTGCAGCTGGAATACGAGGCACAGGGCATTGCCCACGATGTGCAGATGCGCTACCTTTACCGCGTAGGCGGCCAGATGCTGGGCCTGACTTTGCTGATGGTGGCTGTGTCCATTGCGGTGGGCTTCCTCGCCTCCCGTGTGTCCGCCGCCATTGGCCGCGACCTGCGCCGTGAGACCTTTGCCAGCGTCATCGGGTTCTCCAATGCAGAGATCGAGAATTTTTCCACCGCATCTCTCATCACCCGCACCACCAACGACATCCAGCAGGTGCAGTTCGTCTGCGTCATGCTGCTGCGCATGGTGGCCTATGCGCCCATTCTGGGCATTGGCGGCGTGCTGCATGTGCTGAACAGCAGCACCGGCCTTTCCTGGATCATCGTGCTGGATGTGGCCGTTCTGCTGCTGCTCATCCTCTTCCTGATGAGTGTGGCCATGCCCAAGTTCAAGATCATGCAGAAGCTGGTGGACCGGTTGAACCTCGTCAGCCGCGAGATTCTGACCGGCATCATGCCGGTGCGTGCCTTCAGCCGTGAAAAGTTTGAGGAGGAGCGCTTCGACAAGGCCAACAAAGACCTGATGAGCACCCAGCTGTTCACCAACCGTGCCATGGTTGCCATGATGCCCTTTATGACCCTCATCATGAACGGCACCAGCCTGCTGATCGTCTGGTTCGGCGGCAAGGCCATGGACAACGGCACCATGCAGGTGGGCGAGATGATCGCATTCATCACCTACACCATGCAGATCGTCATGTCCTTCCTGATGCTGGCCATGGTGGCCGTCATGCTGCCCCGCGCCGGTGTGGCTGCGGAGCGCATCGACGAGGTGATCCGCACCAGGGCCACCATCAACGACCCGGACGAAGCTGCTGCAAAGCCCGCGCAGGAGCACGAAAACTGGCAGGGTGAGGTAGAGTTCCACGATGTGAGCTTCCGCTTCCCGGGTGCGGACAGCGATGCGCTGGAGCACATCAGCTTTACCGCAAAGCCCGGCGAGACCACCGCCATCATCGGCTCCACCGGCTGTGGCAAATCTACCCTGCTCAACCTCATCCCCCGCTTTTATGATGTCACCGGCGGCAGCGTGACCGTGGATGGCATCGATGTGCGCAATATGCCGCAGGCACAGCTGCACGACCTGCTGGGCTATGTGCCCCAGAAGGGCGTGCTGTTCAGCGGCACCATCGACTCGAACCTGAAGTTCGGCGGGGAGCACATCACCGATGCCGATGTGAAAAAGGCTGCTGCCATTGCGCAGGCCACCGAGTTCATCGACGCAAAGCCCGAGGGCTACCAAAGCCCCATTGCACAGGGCGGCTCCAATGTGTCCGGCGGCCAGAAGCAGCGCCTTTCCATTGCACGCGCCATTGCCAAGGACCCCAAAATTTATCTGTTCGACGACAGCTTTTCTGCCCTCGACTTTAAGACCGATGTTGCCCTGCGCCGTGCACTGAAAGCCCAGACCGATAACGCTACCGTTATCATTGTGGCACAGCGCATCTCCACTGTGCTGCACGCAAACCAGATCCTGGTGCTGGACGAGGGCCGTCTGGTGGGCAAGGGCACCCATGCCCAGCTCATGGCCAGCTGCCCGGAGTATCAGGAGATCGCCCGCAGCCAGCTGAGCCAGAAAGAGCTTGACCTGGGCATTCTGAATACGGAAAAGGAGGGTGTGTGATATGCCAAGACCCGGACGCATGACCACCGAGCGCGCCAAGGACTTCAAGGGCACGCTGCGGCAGCTTCTCCAGACCATGAGCCACTACAAACTGCCGCTCATCACGGCCATTGTCTTTGCCATTCTGTCCACCATCTTCAACATTGCCGGCCCCAAGGTGCTGGCCAAAGCCACCACGGCCCTTGCCACCGGCTGGGTCGCCAAGCTGCGGGGCACCGGCAGCATCGACTTTGTTTATATTGGCCGGGTGCTGCTGTTTTTGCTGGGCATGTACCTGCTGAGCAGCGCCTTCAGCTTTATCCAGGGCTGGCTGATGACCGGCCTTTCCCAGAAGGTCTGCTACGACTTCCGCCGCCAGATCAGCGAAAAGATCAACCGCCTGCCCCTTGCCTACTTTGAAAAGCGCACCGTGGGCGAGGTGCTGTCCCGCATCACCAACGATGTGGACACGCTGGGCCAGAGCCTGAACCAGAGCATCACCCAGCTCATCACCAGTGTGACCACCATGATCGGCGTGCTGGTCATGATGCTGTCCATCAGCCCGAAGATGACCCTGATCGCCCTGCTGATCCTGCCGGTCTCGCTGGTGCTGGTGCTCATCGTGGTCAAGTTCAGCCAGAAATACTTCAAGGCCCAGCAGGCCATCCTGGGCGTTGTAAACGGTCAGGTGGAAGAAGTCTACTCCGGCCACAACGTGGTCAAAGCCTTCAACCGCGAGGCCGTGGTGCTGAACGACTTCAACGCCGCCAACGACAAGCTGTACGAATCCGCATGGAAGAGCCAGTTTCTCTCCGGCCTGATGATGCCCATTATGAACTTTGTGGGCAATCTGGGCTACGTGGCAGTGGCCATCGTGGGCAGCATTTTTGCGGCAAACGGCACCATTACCATCGGTGACATTCAGGCCTTCATCCAGTACGTCAAGAACTTCACCCAGCCCATCCAGCAGCTTTCTCAGGTGTCCAACATGCTGCAGAGCATGGCCGCTGCCGCTGAGCGGGTGTTCGAGTTTCTGAACGAGCCGGAAGAGGATCAGCAGGCAGACCCGGCCCGCCGGGCCGACCCCGGCTGCATCAACGGTCAGGTGACATTCAGTCATGTCCGCTTCGGCTACACCCCGGACAAGACCGTCATCCACGATTTCAGCTGTGAGGTCAAGCCCGGCCAGAAGGTGGCTATCGTCGGCCCTACCGGCGCGGGCAAAACTACCATGGTCAAGCTGCTCATGCGCTTCTATGATGTGGATTCCGGTTCCATCACCCTGAATGGTCACGATGTGCGGGACTTTGACCGCAGCGCTCTGCGCGAGGGCTTCGGCATGGTGCTGCAGGACACATGGCTGTTCAAGGGCACCATCATGGAGAACATCCGCTATGGCCGTCTGGATGCTACCGACGAAGAAGTGATCGCCGCCGCCAAGGCTGCCAACGCCGACCACTTCATCCGCACCCTGCCCGGCGGCTACCAGATGGAGCTGAACGAGGACGCTTCCAACGTCAGTCAGGGCCAGAAGCAGCTGCTGACGATCGCCCGGGCCATTCTGGCCGACAACCGCATCCTGATCCTGGATGAGGCCACCAGCAGTGTGGACACCCGCACCGAACAGCGCATCCAGACTGCTATGGACAACCTGATGCGGGGCCGTACCAGTTTCGTCATTGCCCACCGCCTGTCCACCATCAGGGATGCAGACCTCATCCTTGTCATGCGGGACGGCGACATTGTGGAGCAGGGCACCCACGACCAGCTCATTGAGGCCGGCGGTTTCTACGCTGACCTGTACAACAGCCAGTTTGAGGATGTTGTGGATTAAGCCACGCTCCCTTCTTTGAAAAAGGCTCAGGTTTTTGATCGAAACCTGAGCCTTTTTCTTTTGTCAATTCCTACCGGATGTGCTATACTTATTTTTGTGTCTTGAAGTAGGAAAGGAGTAACCACTCATGGAAACCACTCAAAAGCCCTACGCATTCAGCCGCAAGGTATTCTGCGAGGGGATGCGGGATGGCGTGCCCATTGCGCTGGGCTATTTTGCTGTCTCGTTCTCATTGGGCATTGCAGCCCGCAATGCGGGGCTGACCCCCATTCAGGGCTTTTTTGCAAGCCTGTTCAACAATGCTTCTGCCGGTGAGTATGCAGCCTTTTCGCTGATTGCTGCCGGTGCCACCTATCTGGAAGTTGCCATCATCACCCTGATTGCCAACGCGCGCTACCTGCTGATGAGCTGTGCTCTGGCCCAGAAATTTGCCCCAGGCACGCCGTTCTTCCACCGGCTCATCATCGGCTACGATGTCACCGACGAGCTGTTTGGCATCACGATTGCACGGCCCGGCTATCTGAACCCGTTCTACACCTACGGTGCCATAGCACTGGCGGCACCCGCCTGGGCCATGGGCACAGCGCTGGGCATCATTGCAGGCAATCTGCTGCCCGTGCGTGTGGTCAGCGCCCTGAGCGTGGCCCTGTACGGCATGTTCCTGGCCATCATCATTCCCCCCGCCCGGAAGAACAGGGTCGTTGCCGTGCTGGTGATGCTGAGCTTTGCCCTGAGCTTCGCCTGCGGCTGCCTGCCCGGCATCGCTTCCCTTTCGGACGGCACCCGCACCATCCTGCTGACGGTGCTGATCTCCTGCGGGGCAGCCGTTCTGTTCCCTGTTACACCCGAAGCACCGGAAGCTGCCGGAACTGAGGAGGTGCAGGCATGACCTACAATAATTGGGTCTATATCGCCGTGATGGCCGCCGTTTCTTACGCCATCCGTGTGCTGCCGCTGACCCTTATCCGCAAACCCATCAAAAACCAGCTCATCCAGTCCTTCCTCTACTATGTGCCCTATGTAACGCTGGCCGTGATGACCTTCCCGGCCATCATCAACGCCACCCAGAGCCCCATTGCCGGTGCTGCCGCGCTGGTAGTGGGCATCGCCGCTGCATGGTTCGGAGCCAGTCTGTTTCAGGTGTCCGTCTCCTGCTGTGCCGTGGTGCTTGTGCTGGAACTGTTTTTGGTGCACTGAGCATGAAGATCTTAATTTCCGGCTCCTCCGGCTTTGTGGGTTCCCGGGTACTGCACCAGTGGCAGGGCCGTGCAGAGCTTTTCACCTTCCCGCGCGGATCTCTGGCTGCTGCCGATGAAACTGCCATTCGCCGTTTCGTGGAAACCGTGCAGCCGGATGTCATCCTGCATCTGGCGGCATTGTCCGATACCGGCTACTGCCAGCAGCACCCGGAGGAATCCCAGCGTGCCAACGTCGAATTGCCTGTCTGGATGGCAAAGGCTGCACGGGACACCGGGGCCAAACTGATCTCATTCAGCTCGGATCAGGTGTACGCAGGTGTGACCCAGCCCGGCCCCCTGCCCGAAACGCTGCCGCTCTCCCCCGCCAATACCTATGGCCGCCACAAACTGGAAGCCGAGGAGCGGGTCCTTGCGCTCTGCCCGGAGGCGGTGCTTCTGCGGGCTCCGTGGATGTACGATCTGCCCGGTGATGGCCTGCCTCTCCGGGGCAATCTGCCGCTGAACCTGCTGCAGGCCGCACAAAACGGTACTCCCGTTCGCTTTTCACCGAACGACCACCGGGGTGTCAGCTGGGTGCGGGAAGTGGTGGAACATCTCTTCCCCGCCTTGCAGCTGCCCGGCGGTGTGTACAATTTTGGCAGCGGGAACGATGCCGACATGGTCACAACGGCCCGGCAGTTTGCCGAAGCGCTGGGCGTGCAGGTGCAGATCGAGCCTGCTGATTTCTCCCGCAACCTTGTGATGGACAGCTCAAAGCTGGCCGCACAGGGGATTCGATTCCATGATACATTGAGCAGTTTTGAAGACTGTTTGGAACGGTTCAAACCTCTCAGTCACGCTGACGCGTGCCAGCTCCCCTAATAGGGGAGCCCTTGGCATAAACAGAAAGCCACCCGGTCACAGATGGAAACACTGCGACCGAGTGGCTTTTGTGATGTTACAGCAGAATACAGATCAATCCGGTGCAGCCATCGTTGATGACCTGTTCCAGCGTTTCCTGCAGGCGGGTGCGGGCTTCCTGCGGCATGTGGAGGAGCTTGTTCTGCAGTCCCTCATTCACCAGTTCATGCAGGCTCTTGCCAAAGATGTTCGATTCCCACAGCCTCTCCGGGTCGGCTTCAAAATCACCCAGCAGGCTCTGAACCAGATCCTCGCTCTGCTTCTCGGTGCCCACAATGGGGCTGATCTCGGTGTGGATGACGGCTTTCATCATATGGATGGAGGGTGCGCTGGCTTCCAGCCGGACACCGTACCGCCCGCCCTGCCGGACGATCTCCGGTTCCTCCAGCGAGAGCTCCTCAATGCTGGGCATCACGATGCCGTAGCCGGTGGCTTCCACCTGTTCCAGTGCACTGCGGATCTTCTCGTACTCCCGCTTTGCCCGGGAAAGCTCAATGATGCAGGGCATCAGGCCTGCTTCGTCGCCAATTTCCAGCCCCGTCTGCTCACTGAGGACGCGGTAGAACACCTCTGGCTTCAGCAGAACGGTCACCCGCACCACGCCGTCGGAAAGGTTCATGCCGCTCAGGGCGGACTCCTGCACCGAATCCCCGGCCAGCGCTCCGGCACTGTTCTGGGCCGGAACATCCTTCATCCGGCTGATCTTCTCTGAAAACTGGAGCGCCGCCGTGTAGATCTCGTTCTGGAGCCAGGGGCCCTTTTCCAGTATCGTTAGTCTGTACGAAGCGGCAAAGGTGGACGGAGCTACGGCACTACAAAGATTTTTCAAGATAACGGTACCGTTGTTAAAACCTACATTGGTGTTTACCCTGGTAATGTCTGTGAATGCTGCTATTCAGGTATATGATGAGTCTGTCAATCTTACGAATGGCGGACCCGGCAATGCAACTATGCCCATTGCGCATTATATATACAGTCTTGCGTTTGGTGGTGTTCCCAACTTCGGTTATGCATGTGCTCTTTCTGTAATCGTATTGATTGTAGTGGGATCACTGACAATGATTCAGATGAAAGCAGGTGACAGGCGTGAATAAGACAAAATATTGGATCGGA
>OGHD01001366.1_pt1 | contig 10280 bp, 3 predicted proteins | sample 1571341 | NCBI WGS metagenome assembly OGHD01 (sample SAMEA2582026, study PRJEB24529) | metagenome | biome: Human gut stool | place: China | collected 2011 | reverse complement strand
CGGACTTCGGCTACGTTGTCAAATATCCTTGCTTCTTCCAGCAGGAGGATACTTCAGTATCGGGATACCAGGGCTATGCCCGCTTCTCATTCACCAACCATGCCAACATCATCCTGGAGAGTTACGTTACCCCCAACTATAGCAACACCCTCCAGGCTTGTGCCGATTCTCTAGCCCAGAAGCTTCATTCGGAAAGGACGATGCAGGCATCGAATAAGGCATTCATCCTCTCCGGTCCTGTCTATGAAAACGGAGTAAGAGTAGATGGCTACAGTCATTACGATAAATTCATCAAGAGTGGCAGAATACTCTTCGTTTATTCTCTCACCTATCCCGACAGCTACAAGCCAGCCATGCCCCGACTGTTCAAACTCATAGACGACTGGAAGGTTTTAGGAGCATATTAATCAGCCTTGAAGATATCCTCACGAGCCTCTTGGAATTGTATAAAAACTGCTTTCTAAGAAGATAAAAGCACTTGATTATTTGCATATATCAAATAATAATTGTACATTTGCGGTGTAAATATAAACATCGAAGATTATGCCAATATTCAGTCGCCTCTTTGGAAGGAAAAACAATCTCACCGTAAGTTCTGACATCAAGAAGAAAGATGCCAGAAGCAGGAACATTGCCTTCGTGGATACCGAAGTGGGACTGAAAGACCATAAAATACACGACATCGGAGCATTGCGTTATGACGGAGCCACCTTTCACCAAGCATCGCAGACGGCACTGAACAAGTTCCTGCAAGAAGGAAAGGTTGACTATATCTGCGGTCATAACCTCATTCATCACGATGCCCGCTATCTCCAACTCAACGGCATACTGATAGATACCCTCTATCTCTCCCCACTCCTCTTTCCCAAGCGCCCTTACCATCATCTGGTAAAGGACGACAAACTGATGAGCGAGCAGATGAACAATCCTGTCAACGACTGCGAGAAAGCCAAGGAACTGTTGATGGATGAAATCGCTGCATGGAATCAATTATCAGAAAGGAAAAGGAAAATCTTCACCTTGCTGCTCCAGCATGAAGAGGAATTCAGAGGATTCCTGATGTATGTGGAAGCCATCGACACGGATTATACTATATCAGATAACGCTATATCAGCTGATACCATATCTGATCATGCAATCATAGAAGTTTCTGAATTCATTCTTTCTGAATACAAGAATCATATTTGCGCCCATGCTGACATTCCGGCTCTTGCAGCCCAGTCTCCTTGCGGCTTGGCATACGCCTTGGCTCTCATAGGCACAGACGATTACCAATCTGTAACCCCAGGTTGGGTACTCTTCCATTATCCCGAAGTAGAACATATCATCTATATACTCTGCCATACTCAATGCACCGATGGCTGCGAGTATTGCAACCGCATGCTCGACATTCATCACAACCTGAAACAACTCTTCGGCTATGATGCCTTCCGTACCTATGACGGCGAACCGCTGCAGGAACAGGCATCGCAGGCAGCAGTAGATGGCAAGTCATTATTGGCGATATTTCCTACGGGTGGCGGCAAGTCGCTCACCTTCCAGTTGCCAGCCCTGATGGATGGCAGAACCATACATGGACTCACCGTGGTTATCTCGCCTCTGCAATCATTGATGAAAGACCAGGTAGATAACCTCGCAGACCGCGGTTTCACCGATGCCGTAACCATCAACGGTCTCCTCGACCCTATCTCCCGCTCCCTAGCCATCGAACGAGTGCAGAGTGGAGATGCCACCTTATTATATATAGCACCAGAGATGTTGCGCTCCAAAACCATCGAGCGCATTCTGATGGCACGGCATGTGGTGAGATTCGTCATTGATGAAGCTCACTGCTTCTCTGCATGGGGACAAGACTTCCGTGTAGATTACCTATACATCGGCAAGTTTATCAAGGAATACCAGGAACGTAAGTTTGGCAAAGATGCTATGGCCCGCAATCATGGTCAAACCCTGATACCCGTATCTTGCTTCACCGCCACTGCAAAACAGAAGGTGGTGCAAGACATCTGCGACTATTTCAAGCATTGGCTGGGCACCGACCTCCAGCTCTTCGCCTCATCAGCCTCACGTACCAACCTGCACTATTCCGTTATCCACGTAGATAGTGACGGCAATAAATACAATCTCCTGCGCTCGTTGGTAGAGCAGGCTGATTGCCCTACCATCATCTACGTATCCCGCACCAAGCGAACCCGTGAACTCGCCCAAAAACTGACACGTGACGGCATATCCGCCCTGCCCTATAATGGCAAGATGGATGCCGATGAGAAGATACACAATCAGGATGCCTTCATGAGCGATAAGGTTAGAATCATCGTTGCCACCTCCGCCTTCGGCATGGGAGTAGATAAGAGCGATGTGGGGCTGGTTATCCACTACGACATCTCCGACTCTCTGGAGAACTATGTACAGGAGGCTGGACGTGCAGGAAGAGACCCACACCTCAATGCCAAATGCTATGTACTCTATAGCGACGAGGACTTGGACAAGCACTTCATTCTGCTCAACCAAACCAAGCTGAGCATCAGCGAGATACAACAGGTATGGAAAGCCGTTAAGGATTTTACCAAGCAGCGCCCACACGTAAGCTGTTCGGCGCTGGAGATAGCCCGCCAAGCCGGTTGGGATGACTCGGTATCCGACATAGAAACCCGTGTCCGCACCGCCCTATCTGCTCTAGAACAGAGCGGATACATAGAGCGTGGCAACAATATTCCGCACGTCTATGCCACAGGTATCACTGTCAAGAACATGGACGAGGCAAGACTGCGCCTCACCGAATCACCCCTGTTCTCTGAAGATGAGATGCAGAATGCCATCCGCATCATCAAGTCGCTCATCACCCAGAAGCATATAGCCAAGGCACAGGATAGCGAGGCTGAATCCCGCATCGATTACCTCGCCGACATCTTAGGACTCAGCAAGCGAGACGTCATCTCTTCCGTTGACAGAATGCGACAGGAAGGCATCCTTGCCGATACCCGTGACATATCAGCCTATCTGCAAGATATCAGCGACAAGCAACGAAAGCCTCAGCAGATGCTGGAAAACTTCGCCAAACTGGAAAGATACATTCTGGAACATATCCCGGATGAATCGCTGCATATCACATACAAGCAACTCAATGACAATGCCGTACATGACGGCATCAATACTTCAACAGAAAAGAAAATCCGCACACTGCTATACTTCCTGGCAGTGAAGGGCTATGCGCACAAGAAGGAAGACGGCGTCCGCAATCTCATCGTAACAAGAGACAAGGACATAGAGACCATCATCAAGCGATTCGAAAGACGAATTGAGGTTTGCCGATTCATCATTGAAAGACTATACAGCCTGGCTGAAGAAAACAGTAAAACTATAACAGAAGAGAGCAACAATACCTCTTCTGAAGAAAAGAATCCTTCTGAAGAAAAAGGTTTAGGAAAAGCCTCTGGCGCAACAGACAATAGAAAAGAGAAGCCTCTTCAATTCTCGGTAGTTGAACTTCTGAACGATCTGAAATCCAGCAACCAGTCACTCTTTTCCGACTTCTCTTCCCTGCAGTTGGAAGACGTGGAGGAAGCCTTGCTCTATCTCTCCAAGATAGGAGCCATGAAGCTGGAAGGAGGATTCCTGGTGCTTTACAATGCGATGGCAATTAAACGCATCAAGGAACCTCGCCTCCACTATAAGCAGGAGGATTATCGCATGCTCAATGAATTCTACAAGCAGAAGATTCAACAGATTCACATCGTGGGCGAATATGCCAACCTGATGGTAAGGGATTACGATGCCGCCCTGCAATATGTGCAGGATTACTTCCAGATGGACTACCATTGCTTCATCTCAAAATACTTCAAGGGCAACCGGGAGACTGAGATAGAGCGCAACGTAACACCTTCGAAGTATAAGAAACTCTTCGGAATACTCTCCAAGCGACAGAAGGAAATCATCGACGACCACGAGTCTCGCTGCATCGTAGTCGCTGCCGGTCCTGGCAGCGGCAAGACACGTGTGCTCGTACATAAGCTTGCCTCTCTCCTGCTGTTGGAAGATGTAAAGCACGAACAACTCCTGATGCTCACTTTCTCTCGTGCAGCCGCTACTGAGTTCAAGCAGCGACTGATGCAACTTATCGGCAATGCCGCCCATTTCGTAGAAATCAAGACCTTCCATTCCTACTGCTTCGACCTGCTGGGCAGAGTTGGCAATCTGGATGAGGCTGGAGATGTGGTTAAACAAGCCGCAGAAATGATTAACAATGGAGAAGTGGAGCCCAATCGCATCAGCAAGACAGTACTCGTGATCGATGAGGCGCAAGACATGAGCAAGGATGACTATGCCCTTGTCTCTGCTCTGATGAAAGCCAACGAAGAGATGAGGGTGATTGCCGTAGGCGATGATGACCAGAACATCTATGAGTTTAGAGGTTCCAACTCGCAGTATCTCTATGAACTGACCCAGAAAGAGCACAGCCGTTTCATCGAGATGACGGAGAATTACCGCAGCCTTCGCCATATCGTGGATGCTGCCAACGACTTCGCTCACAACATCCGTCAGCGAATCAAATCTACCCCTATCATCTCCATGAGTCAAGAAGATGGAGAGGTAAGAATCGTGAAGCATCCATACGATATTCAGGAGAAAAAGGTTTATATGTATCAGCCTATCCTAGAAGACGTTACGCGATTACTGGGAAGTAACGCTTCAAAAGAAGCTGATGCATCTTTCCGCAAGAAGAACGAAACCATCAGCATCCTCACGCAGACCAATGAGGAGGCTGTCATCATGCTGGCTCTTCTTCACAGTCATGGCATCAAGGCCAAGCTGGTGCAATCGTTGGACGGCTTGCGCTTCTGGAATCTGGCAGAGGTAAGATACTTCTTGAAGAAGATAGACCAAGGCATCAAGGAGACGAAATCCCCTATCATCTCTGATGACATTTGGGAAGCAGCCAAACAGCAGACATTCCAAAAGTATGCCACCAGCCAGGCATTGCCATATCTGCGCCGCAGCCTACAGATATTTGAGCAGACCAATCGTGCCAAGTACTACAGCGACCTGAGGGAGTTCGTGTTCGAATCATCAGTAGAAGATTTCTGTGACATCTCGAAATCAGACATCGTGGTCAGCACCATCCACAAGGCAAAAGGCCATGAGTTCGACCATGTACTGATGCTCATTACCCATCCCGAGCATCCTACAGACGACATACTGCGCCGATACTATGTAGGCATGACCCGTGCCAAGCGTACGCTTGTCATCCACACCAACGGCAATCTCTTCGACAGCCTGAAAAGTGCCCAGCATCTCTATGATGCCCAAGCCTACGATGAGCCGAACGAAATAGTGCTTCAGCTCTCACACAAGGATGTAAACCTGGGCTTCTCCAAGCCTCACAAAGACACTATCCTTTGCCTGAGAAGTGGTATGCCGCTAACCTATCACGACCATTGCCTCTGTCTCCCATCAACAGGCAGAGACATAGCCCAACTCTCCATCAAGATGAAGGAGAAACTAGGCAAATGGGAGTTGAAAGGCTACAAGGTAACCGCTGCCCGAATCCGCTTCATCGTGGCATGGAAGTCAAAGGATGCACCGAGGGATGAGAAGGAATCCGCCATCGTGCTCGCAGATTTGGTGATGAAAAGAATAGTGAAAAAATATTGATTTTCGTAGAATGTTATTCATTTTTTAACACGCATAATTTGCTAGTTTCCTACATTTTTCTTATTTTTGCAGGAACATTCTGTATCTCTTATATAGAGATTCAGATGACCGACATCAAAAAACAAACTTGATTCACATGATGAAAGAGACAAATATACAACCACAGGTTACGTCCACTATTGCAGGGGACGACGGCGAAGCCGTGGGAGAATGACTATACTTTCACTTTATAAAACATTATAATTATGAAATATCCTCTTATATCAGAATACATTGAATCCATTAAGAATTCTGAAGACAATTTTAATGAACTGAGCACCCTTCGGCCTGTTTATGATGAAGCAGGTGAGATAGTGATGTCTAGCGGTAACTTTGCGGTGGTATTCAAGATGAAAGATGAATCCTCTGGGAAGCTATATGCAGTGAAGTGCTTTTTGAGAGAGCAAGAGGGACGTGATATAGCATATCAGCAGATAACAGATGAATTGGAATATGCGTCATCAACCTATTTGTGCTCCATCAAGTACCTCCCAAAAGAATTGTTTGTTGATTCTACAGTTTCTTCTGATACTGAATTTCCAGTATTACTCATGGACTGGGTAGAAGGAGTTACGCTTGATAAGTATGTTCATCAACACATATCCGATAAATATGCTTTGCAGCTTATCACATATCAGTTTTGTAGAATGGCAGCCTGGCTGATGTCACAACCATTTGCTCATGGAGACCTTAAGCCCGATAATATCTTAGTTACTGAAGATGGGGCCTTAGTACTAGTTGACTATGATGGTATGTACGTGCCCGCTATGCAAGGACAAAAGGCGAGAGAATTGGGCAGTCCTGACTATCGCCATCCATTGCGTACAGAAGATTGTTTCAATGAACATATCGATGATTTTCCATTGGCGCTTATTGGTATGTCTCTTAAAGCAATAGCTTTAGACACCTCTTTGTTGCAGAATAATGCTAACTCAGATTCACTTCTGTTTTCAGAATCTGATTTCCAGAACATCGGTGATTGTCTGATGATGAAATCACTATGTGCTCTTTTGAATGATGCGGAATTTTCGAAATTATATGCTTTGTTCCTCTTGGCGCACTCACAGCAAGAACTATCAGCCGTGTCATTTCGATTGTTTTTATTGAATAAGGTAGAAAAGCCAATTGAAGAAGTTCTTTCTACAGAAGCAACGGAAGAGGATTTTAAGTATGCTATTAAAGATGAGTATGGAGTTAATTATAGTCGCGATGGGAAAAAGCTATTAAAGGCTTCTTCCTTATTATTCTCATTATTCCCATTACGCAAGAAAGAATATAAAGAATATGTTGTAAGAGAAGGAACAAAAGTTATTTGCGATTACGCTTTTAGTTGGTGCAAATCTCTTCAAAGCGTCACCATTCCAAACTCTGTAACGAGCATAGGAGATGGAGTTTTTAGTTGGTGCGAATCTCTGCAAAGCGTCACCATTCCGAACTCTGTAAGAAATATCGGAAATAACGCTTTTTTTGGTTGCAATATATGTTTTTTCATTTGTAACTCAACATATTTCCAAAATGATGATGTTTGCTTGTTCAATAAGGATAAGACAGCTATTGTTAGTAGAATAAAAGATTGCGTCAATTATATAATTCCGAACTCGGTAACGAGCATAGGAGATAAAGCCTTTAGTGGCTGCAGATCTCTTCAAAGCGTCACCATTCCGAACTCTGTAAAGAGCATAGGAGATGGAGCCTTTATAGGCTGCGAATCTCTTCAAAGTATCACCATTCCGAACTCTGTAACGAGCATAGGAGATGACGCTTTTCGTGGTTGCGAATCTCTTCAAAGCATCACCATTCCAAACTCAGTAACGAATATAGGAGATACAGCTTTTTGGTCATGCAAATCTCTTCAAAGCGTCACTATTCCAAACTCGGTAACAAGCATAGGAAATTACGCTTTTAATGACTGCGAATCTCTTCAAAGCGTCACTATTCCGAACTCTGTAACAAGCATAGGAGATAGAGCTTTTAGGTCGTGTGAATCTCTTCAAAGCATCACCATTCCGAACTCTGTAACGAGCATAGGAGATGGAGCCTTTAGTGGCTGCAAATCTCTTCAAAGCGTCACTATTCCGAACTCTGTAACGAGCATAGGAGATGAAGCCTTTGGTGGCTGCAAATCTCTTCAAAGCGTCACCATTCCGAACTCTGTAAGAAATATCGGAAATAACGCTTTTTATGGTTGCAATATATGTTTTTTCATTTGTAACTCAACATATTTCCAAAATGATGATGTTTGCTTGTTCAATAAGGATAAGACAGCTATTGTTAGTAGAATAAAAGATTGCGTCAATTATATAATTCCGAACTCTGTAACCTACATAGGAGATTACGCTTTTGGTGGCTGCAAATCTCTTCAAAGCATCACCATTCCGAACTCTGTAACGAGCATAGGAGATTGTGCTTTCAGTTTGTGCAAATCTCTTCAAAGCATCACCATTCCAAACTCAGTAACGAGCATAGGAGATGGAGCTTTCTGTGGTTGCTGGCATTTAGATGAGCCTTCCCGACTACGACTAAAAGAATTAAATTATACGCAATTTTAGGATTAAATATTATGAATATCAAAAGTAACAAAATAGTTTTGGCAGTTATTGCCGTACTATCCTTTGTCTTTGCTTACCAGTATGACAAATGGAAATATAATGCTATGTGGGAAAGATGTCAAGCATCGGATATGGCAGATAGCGAAGCCTATGCCTTCGTCAATCATCATTCTTCTCTTGACTTTATGCTCGAAGGTAAAAGTAGAGCTTGCTCAATGCAATAGTGTCAGAGCTACAAGTGCGAAGTGTCGGATGAAGTGAGAGATGGTTCATCAAATGAATAGTGACATCCTGGGGTACATGAGCCACCACAGAAGTAGATACTCATGAGAGAACGGATGATTTCGCTGTACTGATAACCTAACGATCTACACCTTAGACCGAGGGTTGAGTCGATTACAGATGACAATGTGGAGTCAAATTGCTCATCAGGTAGGGCGGAAGGATTTCGAGGAATTTGGACGACGCATAGGGTTGGGCAATAAATTGATAAAGCGTGAGCTTGATGAGTTTGTCAAAGAGAAACCATTGGTGCAAGTATTGATAGACCGTTCCTTTTTATCGGAAGAACTGAAAAAGTAATATAGGATGTCTATGGGGTACAGGTGTAAGATGCTTTCTTTCTGATGAAGGGCGGATAAAGCATTCTTCAGGAAAGTACTTCTCCTTTTCCCATACCGGTCATACCGTTAAAACTGATTGATAATTATGACGCGTATGTTGGCCGGTATGCCTATCTTTGTGGCAATGAAAACAGAGAAAGGATTGATTTTGTAAGTATTATCATGGCAAAAGAACTGATTCGTGTCCCTAGGGTGCTTGGGGAAAGCTATAATTCCGTGCTGATTGAACGGTTGTATGAGGCAGGTGGAAATGTCATGCTCGATCTGATCATATACCTGGGCAGCTATCACCTCAAAGACTTGTTCGGGACTTCCTGGTTCTCCGTAGAAGACTTCTGCCGTAAGATGGGGTATGACCGTACCAACTTGCAGCGCAAGCTGGATAGCCGGCAGCTCGCGGCCATGTTCGGAAAGAATATGCAGCCGGAATATGTATGTACCGACACGGCAGGACAGAGAATCAGCCATCCTATCGAGACGGTTTTTGAGGCGGCTCTCTATAAACTGGGATTGGAGAACCTCTGCTATCCGACCATTGGCGAGGATGGCCGTACATCCTATAATTTCGTGCAGATCTTGAAACGTTTCGACATAATGACCGATTTCAAGACGAAGAAGTCAACGAAAAGGCTGTACTCGGCAGTGGTAAGCCCGGAGATAAAGAATTTCATGTTCTCGCTCTATAACCTCTTGGAACTTCAGGATTACCGTAGCCTGCCCAGCCGTTACCGCTATTTCTATCTGGAACTTTCCAAGATGGTTTACCTGATCAAGTATAAGACCACCAAGAATGAGGCTCCTTTTTATGTGCTGACAGTCGATCAGCTGGCTAAAAAGCTCGGCATAGAGATTGCCGAACCCAAAGACCGGAAAAAGAAGGTCGCCTCGATACTGAAAAAGATGAATACTTACCTGAAATATACCAATTTCAATTTCTCTTTTGTGAAAGGCGATCATGAGAGATGGGCATATACCGTGTTGTTCTCGTTTCCTAGGCATACGCTGCACTATTTTGATGAAGGACAATATGCTGTCGTGGTGAAGAAATTCTATAAGAACCTGCTTGGGCTGTATGTCGAGATTGCCTACCCGGACACGGATATGGCTGTCAGGAGGAAGAAGATCAAAGAGGTGGAGGAAGATGCCGGACTGTATAAAGAGTTCCTTTTATGGGCAAACTCCCCGGAAAGCGTAGAAAAGAAGAAACAGATATATATCAGTGATTTCGTGGCTGTATTCGGCAGGTTTCCGGAAGGATGGGCACAGGAAGAGTTGGAGAGTGCCAATGGAACGGAAGTTGCTCCTGCTCCTGAAGAGTTCATATCTCCGGAGACGGACGGGGCGGTGAACATGGACGATCCAGCAGTTTATTCCCTTCTTTTTTGTAGATTCCCTGATCGAGATACATCTGCAGATG
>OGHD01001365.1_pt1 | contig 10282 bp, 9 predicted proteins | sample 1571341 | NCBI WGS metagenome assembly OGHD01 (sample SAMEA2582026, study PRJEB24529) | metagenome | biome: Human gut stool | place: China | collected 2011 | reverse complement strand
CGAACAGTGACTTGAAAAAGCTGGCATCCACACTCAAAAAACTGGGAGGCGATATTTGTATTGTAATGGAACATACCAGTATGTATTGGAGGCCAATCGCACTGACTTTGAAGAAAGCAGGCTTTTTTGTTTCCGTTGTCAATGCGATGCTGATTCACAATTTGATATTGACAATATCATTTCGTAAGAGATCAGCTTACTGTTCGTGTTGTAGTTGGTTCATTGCAGTTTCAGCTTACAACAAAAAATGAGATAGACAACCCCTCTCGGGGAAGTCTATCTCATTTTTTTGTTGGGGCTATTTTGCAATAGCCCCTTCATTTTTGCCTGTTTCCGGTGAAAGCAGCGGCGCGGGAGCGGCGGTTCAGCGTGCCTTCTTTGATCCGCTTTCGTCCGGGGTGGAGTCCGGGGCGCTGCCGCTGCCGGAGTTCAGGATCGCCACGAACTGCTGCAGCTGCTTGAGGGAGCTGACACCCAGTTTTTCGTAGATGTTCTTGTTGTGGAAGCGCAGGGTGCTGTCCTTGATGTCCAGCTGCTCCACGATCTCCCGGGTGCGCAGCCCGGCGGCGTAGCCGTCAAAGATGCGGCGTTCGGTCTTGGTCAGGGTGGGAATGCCCGCCACAAAGGTCTGGAAGGCATCGGGCACCGACTCGTTGCGGCACACGTCCGCCAGCCGGGACAGCTCAGTCTGCATCTGCTGGCGTTCCAGCTGCAGCTCGTCCATCCGCCGCCGGGATTCCCGCCGGTCCTCCTCGAACTGCCGGAACGCAGGCGAGAGGATGCGCCGGTGGAAGTTCATGCAGCAGAACACCACGAAAAAGGCGATGAACAGGCCGATGAGCAGCATCTGCAGATTGCCGGAAAAGACCAGTCTCTGGTAGTCTGCCATGGGGATGCACACCGCCAGCCGGTAGGACTGGCTCTCGCTCAGGCGGCACAGCTGGGAGATGCCCGCATAGGCGCTGTCGGGGCCGGTCAACTGGGTCAGCCCGCCGCCCATGCTGCGCAGCACCAGCGTGTTCCGGGGGGTATGGTAGTAGCCATCGGTAGTGCCGCTGCTCAGGGCCGCTCCGGCGTTCAATCCATCGCCTGCCGGAGCAAGCAGGCAGATCAGGCGGTCAAACCCGGTAGGCTGGGCAAAGTTCTGCTTGAAATAGCTCTCGCTGATCTCAAAGCCGCACAGCCCGTACATCGTGCCGTCCCGCCCCCGCAGGGGCAGCAAAAACAACTGCACCTCCTCCGAGGTGCCGGGCAGCTCGAAACGCTCGGTCAGCGTGTAAGACTGGTACAGCGGGGCGCTGCCGGGGGTCATCCAGCGGTCGTAGTCCGGGAACTGGTCGGTCTGGAACTCCATGCGCCACTTGCGGTGGGGCATCACGCTGTGGGCCTTGCCCACCTGTGCACTGCCCCGGTACAGCAGCAGGGGCACGGTGGGGGTGTCGGCACCGCTTTTCTGCACATACAGCCCGGCGCGGGAATGCTCTGCTCCCTCCATGCGGGTGTTGACGGTGGCATCCAGCAGCACAAAAGCGCCGGAACAGCCGGTCTGGCGCAGACGGCGGCACAGCGGCTCGATCATTTCCTCCTCCAGCGCGTTCAGCACCTCGGGGGAGTCGTTCAGCTGGGCAAAGGACATCTGCCGCAGAGCAAGCTCCTTGTCCACCTCTGCGCTCATGTCCTCGGACAGGTTCACGCCCATGACCGCCAGCTGGTCAAAATAGCGCTCCATATCGTTCTGGAACACCGAAAACTGGATCTGCAGACTGCGGCTGATGTCCTTTTTGGTGTTGTGCAGGCTGGCAAACAGGAACAGCGCTGCACCAAAGGTCAACACCAGCAGCACCACCAGCAGCAGGCAGGCCCACAGCAGCCGGCTGCTCATGGGGCTCTGGCGGATCTTTTCACGGTGCCGGTCAACAAAGTGCATCAAAGTCCCTCCTTTCCGGCTGAGCGGCAGGCTCAGGCATTGTCACACAGCAGCTGCCATGTTTCCTCGGCAAGGGCTTCCAGCGTTTCGCCGTCCGCAAGGCGCTGGGGGTAGTCCTTCTGGCGCTGGCGCAGGCTGTCGTACAAGGTTTTGGCCTTGGCGTGGTACCCCACGATGCCCGGTTCGGACAGGGGAGTGTTCTGGATGCGCATTTCATTGTAGACGTCGTACAGCCGCTGATAGCTCTGCTGCTCAAAGGGATAGTCCGCAATGGCATCAAAGGCGGCGCTGGACACCGGCATGTAGCCGGTATCGGCGGCAAATTCCAGATTGCGCTGCTGTTCGGTGAGCCAGCGCAGGAACACGGCGGCGGCTTCGGCTTTCTGGTCGGTGGTCTTGAAGGCACACAGACCCACACCGGCCTGCGGCATCAGGGGCGAGGCGGTGCCTGCGGCGTGGGGCAGGGGAGCCAGCAGCAGGTCGGTGGGCTCGGTGGTGTTGTCCGGGTAGGTGACGAAATCATTGTAATAAAGGATGGCCGCAGAGCTGCCAAGGCCCGCCAGCGTCTCGCCGGTCATCACCTGCGTGTTGGAGTACAGGTCCGAGATCAGAATATCGCCCTGCACCAGCGCCCGGGCAAACTCCATCCACGAAGCGCGGAAGGTCTCGTTGGTCAAATCGTACCAGCTGCCCTTGTACAGCTCGCCGCTGCCCTGTTCCAGCGCGTTCAGCTCCACCAGACGCAGGGGGTAATCCAGCGCGCAGAAGGGCTTGCCCTGCGACCACTGCCGGTAGGCACCCGCCATTTCAAAAAAGCCGTCCCATGTGGCAAGGGTGGAAAGCTGCGCCCCGGTGTCCGCCGCAAACCGGGCGTACTGGGAGCCGTTCAAAAAGATGAGCTGGGTGGATTTGGACACCGGGAACACCACCTGCTTCCCGTCAATGATGCCGTCCTGCACAAAGCCGGGCACATAGGCCGCCATGTCCTCGGCGGTGAACCAGTCGTTCCAGTCCACAAGGTTCTCAATGCCCAGAGCGCTGGCGTCCGCGGAGTGGGCCGAGAACAGGTCCGGCAGGTCCAGCGCGCCGGGCTTGCCGGCCTTGGCGTCCTGCAGCTGGCCGCCGATGGCGGCGCTGTTGGTCATGTTGGTCACGTTGAGCAGGATGCCCTTCTCTCTGCCCACCGTGTCGTTGAACTCGGTCAGCAGGCGGTTCATGGGCGAGTCCGCCTGTTCGCCGTACACATGCCAGATGCTGAGCATGGTGGGGTCCTTGGGAGAAAGCAGGGTCTTGCTGCCGCCGCAGCCCGCAAGAGCCAGACCGGGGACAAGCGCCGCAAGCTTTAAAAATGTCCTTCGTTCCATTTTTCATGACTCCTTTCCGCACATTGCAGCCAGAGGGGGAAAACCGGCACAGGCAGGGCTGCAGCTGCCTGTTTTGGTGGGAAACCACCCCAAAATCCCCCCAATTTTGGGCTTTTTGGGGGGATTTTTTGAGGGGAAAGCCCAAAACCCAAAAAATTTTTTTGGAATAGCCCCCCAAAAACGGCTTTTCTGAGGGGGCAATTTTTTTCCGGGTATGGTACAGTACAAACAGAAGAGGTCTCGCGCCGGTGCAGAAAGCCTGTCGCTGTGCACAAAACGTGTCAACGGGCAACTGCGGATTCTATTCATAAGAATAGCATAAGATGGAGCGGACTGCAAGTGCAGAGAATACCAAAACCAGAGCCCCCTAAAAAGCAGGGGGACAAACAGAAAGGAGCACCCCCATGAAAGAGATGAACCGACGCGAATTCCTCACCCTCTCCGGCGCAGCCGTTGTGGCGCTCTCGCTGGCAGGCTGCGGCGGGCCCTCCGCACCTCCGGCACCCACTACGTCCAAAGAAGCCGATCTGGTGGCAGCCATCAACAAGGTCTGGAAGGAAAAGTACGATGCAGGTCAGGTTACCCATGAGCAGCTGACCCTCAATCAGGATGCGGTGGACGTCATAAGTGCTTACGGGCATATTTGTGAAAAGGCCAACGAGACACCGCATATACTGACAAAAGATGACTTTGCTATGATTTCGGAGGGATCCGGTAAGTATGCGGAGAAAATGAAAAAGTATGGCAATAACTGTCTCGCAGGTATGGCCGGCGTCCCCGTACCGTTTTCCGGTAAGATGATGGCTCTGGAGGATGCGTATTCTTGCGAGGATACTGCCGTTCAGGCTTTTGTAGAGAAACTGCTGACCAGCCTTTATAATAGCTCCAAGGCAGAGTTCATCAGCATTTATCTCCCGGTGGTTCAGGGCAAGACCTACATGATCGCTACTATATTCCTGAACAACAAGGCATAAGATAACCAGACTTCCCCCTGTTTGCCCCGGGCACGGCAGACTGATCTGCCCGGGGGCTTTATAAGAAGAAAGGAGCACCCCCATGAAAAAGATGAACAGACGCGAATTCCTCACCCTTACCGGCGCAGCCGTTGTGGCGCTCTCGCTGGCAGGCTGCGGCGGCGGGCCCTCCACGCCCGTAGCGCCCACCGGCAAGGAAGCCGAGCTGCTGGCAGCTATCAACAAGGTCTGGAAGGAAAAGTACGATGCAAAGGCGGTTGTCCATGAGCAGCTGACCCTCAATCAGGATGCGGTGGATGCCATAAGGTGCTACGGACGTGTTTTTGAAGAGGTCAACGAGACACCGCATAAGCTGACATCCAGTGACTTTGGGATTGTTTTAGGGGAAAGCGGTGGGCTTGCGGAGAAACTGAAAAAGTATGGCGGCGAGGACAGTTTGGCAGGAGCTGCCGGCATCTCCGAACCGTCTACCGAGAAGGTGGTGGCTCTGGAAGATGAGTATTCTTGCGAGGATACTGCCGTTCGGGTTTTTGTAGATAAACTGCTGAACAATTCTAATAGCGCCAAGGCAGAGTTCATCAGCATCTACTGCCCGGTGGTTCAGGGCAAGACCTACATGACCGCTGTTGTGTTCCGAAATAACAAGGCATAAGATAACAAGACATCCCCCTGTTTGCCCCGGGCACACTCCCCCTGTGTCCGGGGCTTTATAGAAAGGAGCACCCCCATGAAACGATACGACCGACGGACGTTCCTCAAGCTCTCCGGCGCATCGGCGGTGATGCTGGCGCTGGCAGCCTGTGACGATAGCTGCTCCTCCGGCTCTACAAGTTCCGGCTCTGCCACAGAAACGCCTCCCTCGCCGCCGATCCCTGTGATTCGGGACGGGCAAAAGATTTTGACCATTTTCAACGCAGAGCTGGCCCGGCGAAAGGTGGAGAACATCAAGTTCGAGTACAGCAAGGGTCTGGAACACGCCATTCAGGCAGATGTGCAGATGTTTGTGGATAACGGCAGCCCGGAGTTCCCGTCGGACGAAGGGCTCAGGCTGCGGATGGAGGGCGACTATGCCGCAAAGATGTGGGATGGTCTGCACGAGGCGGGTTACAGCTCCGGCTCCACGGCTATCTTCGGTATGCTCAATCAGTACCGGGTAGGCGTGGATTTCGACCACGAAGGAAAGCACCTTTACAGCATGGATCGTCTCTATCCCGCCACCGAAGCCCAGTTCCTGCAACTGGTGGATGAACTGATCAAGGACTACGGCGGTGTTCCGGGGCTTCATGAGGACGACCCGGTGGTGAATAAGGTAGGCATCACCGTGGTGGATATCAACGACAAGACCTATTGGGCCGCCTACATCATCGACAAGTGGCAAGGCATAGGAGACGGCTGAACCACACCATAGAAAAGGAGCCCGCCATGAAATACCAACACCTTGTAAGCCTTGCTTTGGCTGCCGCGCTGCTGACCGGCTGCGGCGGCACCCAGAGCAGCCCCAGCGCCGCTGCCGACCAAAGCTCCGACAGCAGCCGAAGCACCCCTAGCGCGGTGACGCAGGCCGCCCAGACAGACCGCATCACCGACCAGTACACGCTGGAAAAGAACGTTTCGGGCGTGTGGGGGGAGGACGCGGTGCAGTACATTTCCGTCCATGTGCCGTAGCTGGAATGCGACAGCCCGGATGCCGTAAGCCTGAACAAGGAGCTTGCCGCCATCTATGCGGCAGATTTCCGGGAGTATGAGACCTACGAAGAAGCCGAACTGCCGGACGGCGAGGTTCCGCAGATCGGTGTAGGCTGGGATGACTGGTGGTACGGCGACTGCGTCAGTCTGGTGGTGCGCAGCCGCTACGGCAGCACCGCCCCGTGGCGTTACAGCGGCTGGTGCTTCGATTTTGCCACCGGCCAGCAGATCACCGTGGCTGAAATGCTTCAGCGCATGGGTCTGGACCCGGATACCGTGCAGGAGCAGGTGCAGCGGCAGGCCATGCAGGCCTTTGACCGGGAGATGGCGCAGGGCGCGTATTACGAGGGCCTGCGTCTCGGCGGAGAGCTTTCGCAAATGCGGATGGACACGCTGGAATACAATGAACTGGAAAACCTGTGCCTGCTTTTGCCACAGCAGGATCAACTGGTGCTCCGGGGTAAGTACAGCTGCGAAGAAGGCTGGCAGCAGCTGGATATGGAGCTCTCGCTGCCCCCCGCTGACACCCCGGTGCTGACCGATACCTACGACGGTGTGCAGGTGCAGCTGGAGGGAACGCAGGCCACCATCACCCTGAGCCCCGCGCCCAAGACCGACCAATGGGGAGACATTGGCATCCGGGTGGAACAGGAGCACAGCTACCCCATCCTTGGCGCTTATAACGAGTATGTGGACGTGTGCATCGGGGAGCAGGAGGACGGCTTCTTCCGCCCGGTGGTCTATCTGCTGACCAAAGACGGCGTGGTGGAGTATGTGGACGTGCTGCGCTGCCTGCTGTTCGGGGATGCCATGATCTGTCAGGACCCCATCTACATTGCCAACAACGGCGTGGCGCTGGAGCGCAGCGGCAGCGAGGTGAACCTGCGCCGGGCGGATGGCTCTGTGCTGGAGCTGGCTCCCCTGTCGGCAGAGTGGAGCGCGCAGGAGATCCCCTATTCCGTCACCGGCTCCTACAACTACACCGCCGAAAACGGCTGGAACTGGATGGACCTGACCAGCGACGGCAGCGTTCAACTGGGCGTGCAGGACAACAGCCGCATCTATCGGGGCGACATCGCGTATCTGGGCGTGGTGCCCGAGGGCGTGGTGCTGGGCATCGCTGCCGATGAGGAGCTCGAATTTGTGGCGGCGTTCAAGAACGACCTGTACAACGAGAACCTGACCATGACCATGATCGCCGGGCAAAACCCCTTTGCCGAGGGCGAGACCAAGCTGCAGATGACCCGCAGCTACGGCTGAGAACACAGGAGAACGACCATGAAACACAAACGCCTTGCCGCTGCGGTGCTGGCGGCGGCTCTCTGGCTGACCGGCTGCGGCGGCGCGGCGGCTCCCGCTGCCCCCGCAGGCTCCGGCGCAGCTTCCCAAAGCGCCGCAGACACGGCGGTGCAGACGGCACAAAAAGACCGCATCACCGAGCAGTTCACGCTGGAAAAGACCGTCCGGGACGAGTACGGCATCACCCAGAAGCTGACTGTCCATGTGCCGCAGCTTGTGTGCGACGGCCCGGACGCCGCCTATCTCAACGATGAGCTTGCCGCCATGTATGCGGCAGACTTCCGGCAGTACGAGGACAGCCCGGAGATCGAGCCGCAGCAGGACGAGTGGAGCCCGGAGATTTATATCAACTGGGACGCCTACTGGTACGGCGACTGCGTAAGCCTTGTGGTGTTCCGCTACGACGGCGGCTCCGACCCGGGGTATTCCCGGGGCTGGTGCTTCGATTTTGCCACCGGCAAGCAGGTCTCCGTGGCCGAAATGCTGCAGCGTATGGGTCTGGACCCGGACGCCGTGCAGCAGCAGATGCTGCGGCAGGCGATGCAGACCTTTGACCGGGACATGGCGCAGGGCGGCTACTACGAGGGCCTGCGCAGCGGCGGCAATCTGGCAAGCATGCGGATGAACACGCTGGAAAACAACCAGCTGGATGACCTGTGCCTGCTGCTGCCGGAACCGAACCGGCTGGTGCTCCGGGGCGGGTGCAGCTCCACCGCCGGCAGCGGCTGGCGGCAGCTGGATGTGGAGATCCCGCTGCAGGCTGCTGACCCGCAGCCGCAGACGGTGCTGACCGATACCTACAGCAGCGCTTCGGTGCAGCTGGAAGGAACACAGGGCACCATCACCCTCCGCCGCACGCCGGAGACCGCCGCATGGGACGCGGATTACGGCATCCGGCTGGAACAAGACCGCACCTACCCCATCCTTGGCATCTATAATGAGTATATCGACGTGTGCATCGGAGAACTCGGCGCATCCTTCCACCCGGTGGTCTATCTGCTGACCAAAGACGGCGTGGTGGAGTACGTGGACGTGCTGCACTGCCTCATGTTCGGCAGCGCTCTGGTCTGTCAGGACCCTATCTATATTGCAAATCAGGGCGTGGCGCTGGAACGCAGCGGCAAAGAGGTAATTCTGCATCAGGAGGATGGCTCTGTGCTGGAGCTGGCTCCCCTGACGGCAGAGTGGAACGCGCAGGAGATCCCCTCGGAGGCTGTCGGTGCCTTCAACGACATGTCTGACAACCAGTTCGACTGGATGGACGTGGAAAGCAGCGGTTCCGTCCAGATGGGCGTGCAGGACAACAACGTTTTCTATCAGGGCTACGCCGACTATCTGGGCGTGGTGCCGGAGGGCATGGTACTGGGCGTCTCTACCAGCGAGACGGCGGACGGGATGCCGGGCATCACCTTTGTGGCGGCGATGAAGTACGACCTGTACAACGAGACCCTGACCTTGACCATGCTCGACGGGCAAAACCCCTTTGCCGAGGGAAAGACCCAGCTGCAGCTGATCCGCTGCCCGGATTATTGACCCCGGCACGACTATTGAGAACACAGGAGAACCACCATGAAACACAAAGCGTTCCGCTGGATACCGGCAGTTCTGCTGGCGGCGCTGCTGGCAGGCTGCGGGGCAGAGACCGCACCCCCGGCAAGTGCCGCGGCCCCGGCCTCTGTCTCCGCCGCTGCTTCCACCCCGGAAGACCGCCCGACGCAAAAAAAGCCCGGGGCAGACGGGCGACGCACTGAACAGGCTGCGGCGGAACCTCCGGCCCTGCCGGAAGACTGGGAGCAGCAGGTGCTGGCCGAGTGGATGGCCGTGACCGTGGTGTCGGAGGAGGGGCGCTTTGCCCCCGCCGACCGCAACGAGAGTTACACTTTGCAGCTGAAAAAAGCGGAGATCACCGGCACGGTGACCGTCACCTTTGCCCGGAAAGAATACGTCAGCCCGCAGATCCAGTCCGCTGCCGAGACCCGCACCGGAGAGCTGAATGCCGGCGCTGTGACCGGCTGGGACGGGGAAAAAAGTCAGGGCTGGAACCTGACTTGCCTCAGCGAGGATGGCAGAAGCCGCTGGACCATCTCCATGATGGAGGACCGCTCGCTGCGGATGCAGTCCACCGGCCCCCAAAAGGGCAGTGAGGTCTGGTACGTTTTTCAGCGCACCGAGGCGTGGGACGACATCGGCTACACCGCCATCCCCCGCAAGCTGTGGGGCACTTACCGCGCCGGAGACGAGTCCGCAAAGGGCATCCGCTGGATGACCTTCCTGCCGGACGGCAGCTGCTGCATGAGCGTGGAATGGGACGGGTGGAGCGGCATCCTCACCGGCACCGCAGAGGGAACACAGGGCCGCACCGAGGACGGCACCGAGCTGCACTTTACACTGACCGACACGGACGGCAGGCCCTGCGAGTTCTGGGCCATTCTGCTGAACGATGACGGCAGTCCCAGCGGCTGCAGCCTGAAATACCGCGCCGGAGAAGTGCTGTTTGACCGGGACACGCGTCCCGTTTACTGGAAAAATGACTCCCCGGATCTAACCCTTGTACCGTGACCGAAACCGAACGCAATGCGATGACAAAGCGTTGTCGCTTACAACAAACAGATAACAGGAGGAAATTACTATGGGTCTTATCAAAGCAGGTATGGGCGCACTGGGCGGAACCCTTGCAGACCAGTGGAAGGAATTTTTCTACTGCGATTCTCTGGACAAGGATGTGCTGATGGTCAAGGGCCAGAAGCGCACCTCCCGCCGCAGCTCCAACAACGGCGAGGACAACATCATCACCAACGGCAGCGGCATCGCCGTGGCAGACGGACAGTGCATGCTCATCGTGGAGCAGGGCCGCGTGGTGGAGGTGTGCGCTGAGCCGGGCGAGTTCACCTTCGACTCCTCCACTGAGCCCAGCGTGTTCACCGGCAACTTCGGCGACAGTCTGGCAGAGACCTTCCAGACCGTAGCCAAGCGCTTTACTTACGGCGGCGACCCCGGCAAGGATCAGCGCGTGTACTACATCAACACCAAGG
>OGHD01001364.1_pt1 | contig 10282 bp, 6 predicted proteins | sample 1571341 | NCBI WGS metagenome assembly OGHD01 (sample SAMEA2582026, study PRJEB24529) | metagenome | biome: Human gut stool | place: China | collected 2011 | reverse complement strand
GCTCCTCCGGTTCCTCATCATCGCTGCTGCAGGCTGCAAAGCCGCAGGCAAACAAAGCAATCACCAGGAGGGTGAAGAGTTTTTTCAAATATTTCATTGTCTTGGTATTTTTTTCTTTTTTACTTTTTTTCCCTTTTACCTTTTTAACTTTACAACGACCTGTATCGTTCTGTCAGACGGACGGGCATCCAAGCCCTCCAGAATAACAGGGAAGGTGAAGGATTCGGGCATCGTAGCCGGAATCTTATCGGCTATGATGGTGATGACGAGGTCAGCCTCATCACCCGGTTCTATCACCTCAGGCTCTGTCGTAAGACGGGCATAAGGAGGAAGAAGGAGGCTGGATATACGGAGCGGCTTGTCGCCGCTGTTTCCGCAGAGGATACGTGCCTCAGGCTCTGTGCCCGGCTTTACCTCTGTGATACTTGCCTTCGCCTGTTTCAGTCTGAGTGCGCCCATCTTGTGCGGATAGCGTGCCCACTGGTCAGCACCCGGCAGCACCTTTCCCGTTAAGGCGAGCTTAACGGCAGGCTGTCCCTCTACCTCTTTCAGATAGAGATAAGCACCCGTATTGATGGTGCCCGGATAGCGGTTAGGCGTGAAGGTGATCTGCACCTGACAGGTATCGCCAGGCTTCATCACATCGCCCCTGACATAAGAACTGGTACATCCACAGGTGGTTCTCACCTGTGTGATGTGCAGTATCTTCTTGCTCACATTCTTACCCACGAAGGTGAAGGTGCGAGGCGCATCGTCCTCGGTCATCGTACCCGCATCGATAAGCGGATGCTCAAACTTCAGCAGTTCCTTCTGCGCATTCACCGTAACAGGCAAAGCCAGGAAGAAAAGCGATAGGAAAGCAAATATCTTCATATTACATCCAATTACATCCAACCATTGTTACCGGCACTCTTTCTAACGGTCACAACTACGGTCTGTCTGGTACCATCGGCAGCTGTTACGGTGAGCGATGTGCTTCCGGCAGCGAGTCCCTTCACGGTGAGCGTTTTGCCTTCTACCGAAGCAGAAGCTACGTTGCCATTCACTACTGAGCAAGAGAAGCCCTCTGTCTGACCTGCGAAATATGCAGCGAGGTTGAGAGAAACAGTCTTCTCGATGCCCACATACACGTTAGGCAACTTCATATCAGAACTGAGTTCCTTGTTCTTGATTTTATTCAAGAGCTTAGCTGCATCAATCAGACCAGCACCCATCTTGCCGATGTACTTAGAGAGCTGTACAATCTCAGGCGAAGCACCTACGGTAGTATGGTTCATATAGTAGGTCTTGGTTGCACCATTTCCGTAATGGCTATCCAGTTCCTTTACAGATTTCTTCATCAGGGCTACGAAGTCGGCAGCACGATAATGACGGTTCGTCTTGGCTGCATAAGCGAGACCCAAGGCAGCCACACCCGAAACATGAGGACAAGCCATAGAGGTTCCCTCCATGTAGCCGTAAGCAGGCTGGCCGTTCTTGATCATCGTAGAGAGCACAGCACCTTTCTGTTCTGTTGTCTCTGCCCAGTATTCATCTTCCTGCTCGCCAATCTTGCTGTAATATTCCAAGTCGCCACCAGGAGCGCTCAGGGTTACGAGCGAACCGAAATCGGTGTAGCAGGCTGGAGTATAGTCGGCAGCTACTGAAGATACGCAGACGCACTTAGAGTAAGCACCTGGGAAAGCAGGATTGCCAGCATACTCGTTACCGGCTGCGAAGACTGGAATACCGCCGTCGATGACACCATTAGGCGAACCGGCATTGTTGATGAAGTAATCCAAAGCCTCCTTCTCCAGCGGATAGGTCTCAGCCCATTCCTTCTCGGTAGCAGGGCCCGGAGTATAACCATTGATGATACTAGACTCTGAAGAGTTGTAACCCCAACTGCACTGCAGGATGACTGCACCATTATCGGCAGCATATTTGATGGCTCTTGCCTCGCCTGCCAAGGTTACACTGTTCTGACCGGAGAATACCTGGCAAGACATAATCTTGACACCAGAGTTAGGAGTTCCGTCACCACCGGCAACACCGCAAACACCTTCATCATTATTATTTACGGCTGCAATGGTACCAGCTACGTGAGTACCGTGACCAGAATCGTTGGCATCAGTCCAGGTAATATCGCCGCTCTCGGTTACGAAATTATAACCGTGAAGGTCGCCTTCGTATCCGTTGCCATCACCATCAGTCTTGGCTCCCTGAACACTTTCGCCCGGATTGCACCACATGTTGGCTGCCAGATCAGGATGCGTATACATCACGCCCTCATCAAGAATAGCCACGATGATAGAAGGATCGCCTTTACAGATTTTCCATGCCTCAAGTGCATTCACGTCACATCCTGCCTTAGCACCCACGTGATTATTGTTGAGGTTCTCAAAATCATAGTTGCCCTCGCCCAGGTTACGGTAATGCCACTGGCTAGCAAAGCCTGGGTCATTAGGGAAGTCATCGGCAGCAGAACGGGTAGCCCTCTGCTGAAGTGCCTTATCGCTGAGATAGATACGCTTGCTGTCGGTATTGTAAGCACGCTTGATGCGACCGTTGGTCTGAACCTTTGAGATTTCACCCAACTGCTTCAGGCGCTCGGCAGCCGCCTTCAGGTCTGTACCCTTGTTAAACTTCACCGTATACCAGAGGTGAAGACCCGCCTCACGGGTTCTTGCCTCAGTATTTGCATCTACCGGGAACACACGCTCGAAGCTGTAACTTCCCAGGATGTCGAGCACCTCGTCGGTAGAAGGAATACCCGAACGGGTAGCCTTTCCGGCGCGAGTCTTGCCCAGTTGTGCCTGGTCGAGGATATCGCTCATTTCCGGACTGAACTTAATCAGCAACTCACCCGCCGCAGCATCTGCAGGGATGGTGATTTCTGAATTGCCGTCAGAAGAGCCGATGGTTGACAGGCTGTCAGAACAGCCCGTCAATGCCAATGCGACCATTGCTATATAGAAAAACTTTTTCTTCATTGTTTGCTTCTATATTGTTTTTATGTTTATCTTACTTTTTCTTAGTTCTCCTGTACTTAGCCATCAGCGCAGCTTCATTAATATCGCCTGCTGCCACGTATTTGCGGTAGTAGAGCGGATAAGCTACACCCGGAACCTCCCACTTGCTACCTGGGTCGCTGATTCCGTAATAGTAGTCGTAGCTGTAGCTGTCTTCTGTCATATTAGAGAAACCAACGGCAGCGCCATCGCTGTTCTTACCCTTAGGCTGCTGGTTGAAGATCATGATAGAAGGAGTCCATTCTACCAGATGTGGATGATAAAGAATCCACTTTGGCACCGCACCAGTCAGGAAGTTAAGGTTGAGCGACAACTGACGGCAGTTTGGCAATACACGTGGCACCTGGAGAGGATAAACATCCTCATAAACTACAGAACCATCCTTGTGCTTGCAAGTTACTGGATTATCCCAGCGTGAGAGCAACCACTTGCAGGTATCGCCTACCAGCTTGTCGAGATAATCTTTCTTGTTGGTAGAGAAGTCAGACTCGCTGTATCGGGTAGCCTTGCCGGCAGCCTCCAATGCCTCAGTCATCTCATCATCGGTAGGAAGTTCACCCTCCAGGAAGCAGTAAGACAACTCCAGTGTATTCAACTTATCCCATGTCAGGAGCTTGAGAAGCGCCTGGCGGTCTGCGGTTCCGGCATTTACCTTACCATACAGTCCGATAGGATAGTTATTATAAACATAGACGCCTGATGCATTCATTTCGCCCAGCGAAGCGATGTTGGTGACAACATCCGTACGGCGCTGTGCGTAGAGAATGAGGTTACGCAACTTAGGGAAGTTCTTCTCGTTGACGATATTGGTGATATCCGACAACTTGTTGAAGTTGTTACTTACCAGATTGAGCGTTTCAAGACTCTTGCCCAGCTTAACAAAGTTAGCAGGCAACTGAGTCAGACCATAAGCCTGAACGGTAAGATTCTTCAGATACTTCAGCGAGCAGATTTCATCACCGAGCTTCACCTCACGAATCTGGTTGTTCTCGTTGGCAGCAACAGAGAATGACTCCAGGAACTTGAGGTTGCCCACTTCCTTAGGAAGCGTTTCGCCACTCTTGAGGTTGAACATGCTGAACTTGACAGAACGTACACGTCCTAAAGCCTCAGGATGATCCTTCACAAAAGCATCAGTAGCTTCCCAGAGCGTTACGCCGCTCCAGTTGCGCATGTTATCGCTGGAATCGAAGGTAGCAATGCTACCCAGTTTCTGGTTGATCATGATGACAGAGAGAGAGTCACCGGCACGGTTGTCCTCAATCTTTGGTGCTGCCTTCTGGCGAACGGTCAAGATAACATCATCTGTAGGTTTGCCATCTGCATCTACCAGCTGGTCTTCAGCCTTGACTGGCACGAGATGAACCTTAGCCACACGAACGGCAGGAACCACGTTCATCGCCCAGCGGAACTTGAACTTCACGCTGCGAGGACGGTACTTTCTGTCCAGCACGATACCCAGGTTAGTACCTTTCAGCTTATCTTCATCCTTGCTGTTCAGGAGCCAGCCCTCACGCTCGCTCTCGTTCTCTGCTTTCTCAGCATCGGTCAAATCACCCTCGAAAGAATACTCAATCTTACCAATCTTGCATTCTACGTTGGCAGAAATCAGACTCTCGAAAGCACGTTTATCGTAAGAATCGGAGTTTTCGATTTCTACAACAGGATCCTTCAGGAAGATCTGCTTGCCATAACCGAACTGGGTGATGGTAAGCTTGCGACTCTGTCCGTTTGCACCCTGGAAACTGAGTTCTGTGCTGCGGAGCGTGTTGGAAAGAGTAGAATCCACCTTGATGGTACCCTCAACAGAACCCACGCCGTTGGCAGGCGAAAGCATCAGCCAAGGCTCAGAGGTATTTGCCACCCAGTCCTGTGAGGCAGCGATGGCAATCTGCTCTGTTCCACCCTGAGGGCCTATGGCTATCTCCTCTTTATCGAGCGCCAGTCCTCCTGGGATATCGACATCATCCTTATCGCTGCAGGCTGTGAAAAGCCCGGCAGCGAGAACGATACCTAATGTCAGTTTATTCATATATTTCATATTACTACTTTCTTATAGGGTTTAATTTTCGAGATCCAAAGCATCGCAACCGCGGATGTCCTGATTCTTGTCGTAGAACAGCTTATACATACCTGCCTTGATGTATGCGCAGACGCTGGTTACATCGATAGAGATGTTAGGGTTATCTGCGATATTCAGGATATAAAGGTGAGAGGTCAGTGTCTCTTCTACCTTACGGATATCGTTGGAACCAATCTGGAACTGGATCAGGCTCGGACAGGTTGTGATTCCTGTAGGCCATGTACGCAGGCAACGCTGGTCGGCATTCTCATCACGCTGGTGGTTGATGGCAAAGGCACGGAGCACGGCACTGTTCAGTGGCTGGGTTGGTACCTCGGTGAAGCAGTTGTAGCTCAAGTCCATATTGGTAATGTATGGCAATGTGGTTGAGCGGAAGTCATCAGAGAGGGATGTCAACTTGTTGAATCGGAGGTCGATGACCTGCAGCAGATAAGCCTTCTTGCCCTTGATGGAACCCTTAGGGATGGTGCGCATCTGGTTGGCGCTCAAATCGATGGTTGTGATTGGCGAACCTGCTGTAAACAACTCTGAAGGGAACTTCTCTATCTTGTTGTTCGAGAGAGTAACGGTTGCTGCATTGATACCCTTGTAGGTTCCATGACTCTTATCTACACCTGTAATCTCGTTGTAAGAGAAGTCTACAGAACCCATCTCGCGAACAGAACTTGCATCGAAGATATTCGGAATCTTCTTCAACTTGTTATGAGCGAAGGTCAGACTCTCTACATCATCTGTAAAGGCACAGAGATTAGCAGGAACCTCCTCAATCTGGTTGTTGTTCAGATAGAGTGAAGAAAGCGCTACCTCAGAACCGAACGGATGCAACTTCTTGATGTTGTTGTAAGCCAGGTCGAGCAGACCGAGGTTCACCATCTTTTTCAATGCAGAATACTCAGGGAACTCCTCCAGGTTGTTGTAACTCATATAGAGAATCTGAAGAGTTTTACCTGTCTTCTCCTCAGCTAAGCGAGTCCAGTCGTTTCTCAACTGTTTGGCTGAGATTCCCTTGCATCGTGCCAGGTTCATCGCCTGCAATTTAGGGAGATTATAGTAGAAGTCTGGAATGCGACTGATCTTCGGACAGTTGTAAAGCTCGATATCGGTCAGGTTTTCCATCTTGTCCCAATCCTCATCCTTAAACTCCTGTGCAAACTTACCATAAACAGGATCATCAGCATTGTAGAACTTCGCACAAACCTCATCGTCTGTGATAGAAGAGTTACCGATATAGAACTGCTGCAACTTAGTCAGACGGTAGATGGCCTTAGATACACCTTTAATCTTGTTGGTCAATGTACCGATCTGCGCATCCTTCAGGTTGATGCGGCTGTCCTTCTTGATTCTGTTCTTCGGTGCCACCTTAGGATCAGAGTTGTAGCTTTTTACAATCATCTCCGACATGTTGGCACGTGGGTCATACTTCAGGAACTTATTCTCATAGTCGTGACGCATGCAGCTCTTCTTTGCAGCAGTCAGACTGTTTGCATCATAATCATTGAAGATGTTGGCACCAATCTTCTCATCGTGAGAACCGAGGTTGAGCACCTGGAGTTCTGTCAGCTGTCCGATGGCATCAGGTACGATTCCCTTTGCACCGAAACCGGCGATGATAAGACCGATGACACGGCCGTTGCTGTTGAGCGTTACGCCCGGCTGTTCGCCCCACATATCGAGTTGCTTGTTGAAGTTCCAGTTAGCTCCCTTGAAGGTAGCATCGCCATAGAAACTCCACTCCTTACCCTGGAGAGATTCCCAGATAGCCTTCAAAGCCTCATAGTCCTTGATATACTCCTTGGTCTTGGAAAGGAGGATAGGCACCTGGGCCTTATCATTCAGTTGATTATCCTCTACGATAAACGCCTCACCCTTTACAGGCTGGGTTTCGTACTTGGTCTTCACCGCACCCGTCTTACCGTATGTAGTGTAAGAAGTAACCTGATAAGTACCGGCAGGCAGCCATACGGTAGAATCGCAGTAAGCTGTACCTGTATCCATATACTTATCGTTCTCATTGTCTGGATTCTGATGCTCTTCGCTAGACTCCTTATATTTCACCTTCAGTTCAGGGAAGGTATAGGTCTCACGGGTAAAGAGGTTAGTTACGCTGACATCAACGAGACGGATGTTAGAGAAGAGATACTCAGTACCACCAGCACGGGTCTTCTCCCACTCCTTCACGAGATTGAACTTCACCTTACCACGCTCCACAGTCTCCACCATGAGGTTCTGTACTTCCAGACCGCCACCTACTACAGTGAATGTTTCGCCGGCAGAAGAAGCCAGCAACTCCTCTTCTACAGCATCATAGAGATAGAAACCGATGACGGTGTAAGTACCCGAAGCGAGTTGCAGTTTTTCACTTCTCAGACCATACTCAGCATTCTCTGAATTATAAGAATTGAGCTCCAGTGTCTGAGAGACAGTTGTACCGTTGTGCTCCATGACCACCTTGATTTTCTTGGCATCATCCAGTTTCTCAAGTTTGTCAAGGGCAGCAGCACGGGTAGCTCTTGAAGAAACCTTCTTGCTGAGCTTGAACTGCACATATCCGTATGTGCCGTCCCAACCCTCGGTTTCATCATCCGAGCAACTTGTTGCTGCAAAGGTCAGGAGAGAGACCAAGAGCAACAAGAGTGCCTTTGAAAATATTTTCATTCTGTTCATTACTTTCTAATTTTTCTGATAGAAGTATGTTTCTTACTCATTCCCTCACCAGGAGATTCAACAACAAGAACCTTTACAGGAGTTCCGTTGTCCTTGAATACCATAAACATTGGAGTAGCTTCTGGTACTTGTACAAAGAATATCCAATTCTCCTTTTCGTCTTGTGAAGCCTCTGCATCAACATCATTTCCGTTGCTATCCATAACTGTAAGATAGCCTGTCTCCATCATAGTGGTAGGATTCCAATCCTTGATATTAGGATTAACTGTAAGAGAGCTTCCTACTTCTGACTGAGCGACATATATTTCGTCACCATTGTAGCCAAATGCTTCTGATATGATAGAACCATACATTGATTTATCCTTCTTGCACTCTACTGGCAAGTAGTTCATCTTCAAGATTGTAGGCGCTGCAGACTGATCATCAGCAGAAGAGTTGGCCTCCTTCTGTACAACATCCATCAGGAAGTAGCGGTCATAATCGCTCTTCACGCTTGTGTAGTCGTTCTCAAGCATCTCATCGAGACCGTTATCGAAAGTTGCGTAAACGCTCTGTGGCAATGCATAAACCAGGAACTCACGGCTTCCGCTGCTCAAGGCATCAATAGTAAGTTTAACGTCACCCTTCTCACCCTGCAACTTCACAGCGCCGGATGTTTCCTCGCGCAGACCATCTTCCTTTTTATCGAAGACTACCAGCTGATAAGCATCACCCAAGGTCTTGAGGGTGAAAGGAACGAAGTTGTAGAAGGTGAAAGCGTTGGTATCACCGCCATTCAGGCTAGAACCATTCTGAGTGAACACCTTACCATCAAGAGATACATTCCATACTGCCCACTGTGAAGAGGTTGGATAAGTAACATCCATGGTGCTGGTGGTCATACCATTATAGATAACAGGTATGGTTACAGCAGCCTTGCCATCCTCAGAAGTGAAGGTGATGGTGTAGTTGCCGTCCTTAGCGATGGCATACTTAGCACTTACGCCCTGATTCTCCTTGAAGGCAACACCGCCAACAACAGCCTCGTTAGGTGTACCTACCAGGAAACCGCCTTCCAAGTCTACCCAAGCTGGAGTATTGGTAACCGCAAAACGGTAGTTTGACTTTACGGTAAACTTGGTGTATACATTGTAACCTACAGTGATACCTGTCTCGGTGATATCTTTGCCAGCCGCATCGAATACCTGCAACTTATAGCCAGCAGCCGAACGCGTAACCTCAGCGATGGCAACCTTCTGACCACCCATGCTCAGGAAGAGCTGAGCCACGCTCTTATCATTGCTGGCATCATCATCAGTAATCTTAACCTTGATAGTCTGCTTGCCTGCAGTACCGTTGAGTACGAAGGCGTCTGCTTTCTCGCCCTGCACCAGTTTACACCAGATTTTGTCTGAAGAAAGGCTCCAGTTCTCGTTAGCTTCGAAAGTAAACTCTTTCACTTCGCCAGCTTCACCGGCGATAGGCTGTACCTGTGGGAATACAGGAGTTACGGCATCGTCGTCATCGCTGGAACAAGCTGTGAACAGAGTCACTGATACCAGCGCCATCAATACGAGCCAATATTTTGAAATCAATGTTTTCATTTTCTTTTTATTCTACGATTAATATCCTTGTTCTTTCAATTTCTCTGCCTCTGCATCGCTGATCCATTCATACATGGTGATGAAGGTTCCTACGTTGCCGAAGGTTGAACCATCCTTGTTGTCAACACTCATGTTGACATACTGCAATACATAGTTCTGGCAGGTGTTATAATAAGAGGTATAGAGAGAAGGCTGGCTGATGCGCAACTTGCCGTCTCCATAGATGGTACCGAACGCCTCGCCGGTTTCACCGGCTATCTGGTCGTCCATCTCTACCTTTGGCTCAAGCATGTTCTTGGTATTGAACTTCAACTTCAGGTTGTAGCCCTTATAGTAAACATCCTTCAGCAGAACGGTATTCTCCTCGCCTTCCACTACCTCTGTCTTGATCAGACGGTTTGTTACGTTGTTCAGATACTTGCTGTAGAAGGTAGATGTTACCATGCACCAGCCTGAGAAGTTGTGGATATCGAAAGGACAAGACTTCTGCATTACCACGTGGGCATAGTCCTTATAGAGATCTGTCCAGTTATACTTCTCCGGAATCACCAGTTTCAGGGTGAAGCCGAGCGAGTCGGTCTTGCCGATGTTATCATAGATACCCTGAACCTTCACATTTCCTACCATCTCGCCCGCCTTGATTGTAACGGTGTTGTTGAGGATGCGGTAATGCTTACCCTCGATAGCATTGCTCTGCTTGTCTACTACCTCCACGCCGAAGGTGCGGTCGTAGTCAGCTTTTTCGGTTGCAGATACAGGCACATTGAAAACCTCATTGCTTTCCTGTACTGCATACTGATAGAGCGTATCAGAGAACATGATATGACTTGGACCAGCATAAGTGGTATAATCCTGTGAACAGCTCACAAGAGCGATGAGTGCAGCTACGGCTGCCAAACATCCCATCATTATTTTCTTCATGATCGTCTCCTTATTTTATT
>OGHD01001353.1_pt1 | contig 10353 bp, 10 predicted proteins | sample 1571341 | NCBI WGS metagenome assembly OGHD01 (sample SAMEA2582026, study PRJEB24529) | metagenome | biome: Human gut stool | place: China | collected 2011 | reverse complement strand
CCTGGCATTCGACAAGGAGTATAACGTTACGCTCTCGTTCCCCAAACCGCAGGTAAGGAACGCCCCGAAACAGTCGGGACGGAAGAACACGGGCAGGAAGTCCACGGGACATTGACGGACCATACAACCGGTAAGATATAGCGTGGAGCCGTTCCACGCTATTCTTGTAAAAGACGAAAGACGGAGAAAGGCATCCCGCCGTTCCGATTCTTGGCAAATGTAGCTCCGTGCCCTTTTCCGCAGCGCAAGGTCGGGGCCTTTCAGGTTTCGGCAAAAATCATCCTCGCTCCGCTCCGGTATTTTTTCCGAAAACCTTGCGTGCGGGGGCGCTCCGCTGTCTTGCCCCCGAATCGGAAACGACGGGATGTTTCACATAAATAAGGAATACAATGAAGACAACGACCGCATCAAAAAGGAAGAAACGGATATGGAGAATTATCCTCATACTGCTCACGGCACTTGGTTTCAGCTATCTCTACACGCGGGGAGTATCTCCCGTGTGGGCGGCTGTCGCCATCGTCTTTTGCAGGGGATTCTTCCGGTTCCTCTACGCGATAGCCTGCCTCCTGGTAACACTGGCCATCATCGCCGCCATACTGAGTTTTCTAATCTTCTAATTATATAATGTATGGAAATAAAAGCAATCACTTTGCCCGAAAGCCGTGACAAGGATGCCTGTTACGACTTCTTTTTTCGCGTCTACCGCTGGTGGTACAACCATAACAACGATGAAGCCCTGTCGGAAGAACTGTTCCGGGAACGTTACGGCAGACGCATGGGAAGCCACTATCACGAGAAATGGAAATCCTATGACCGGAATATCTGGCGGATGGTCGGGTATTTCGGAACCGACCGTAAGAACGGCGCATTGTTCATGGATATGGTCATGGCCAGGGTGACGCAGTACGAGAACCGCATCAAAGAAGAAAGTTATGAACAGGTCGTGTGAATACAAACCGTGCATGATTCATCCGTTCAGGGGAGCTGCCTTTTCAGGGCGGCTCTTTTTGCTTTGGGAGGATAAGGACAACCGGCACCGGGAGAATCCCGAAAGGAAAAAGGGAACACATCAGCCCTTGACAACCCGCATTGAACTAACGGGCAAAGGTAGCGACCGCTTCTGTACGGCAGGCAAGGTCGGGCCTTGCGGTTTCGGTAAAAATCATCCTCGCTTCGCTCCGGTATTTTTCCCGAAAACCTTGCCTTGCCGGAAGCGGCCGCTGCACCGCCCTTATAGTTCAAAGGGGCTGCCAAAGTCCCGAGTATCCACAATTAAATAAATGAAAGTATGGAACAACAAGTAATGACGACTCAGACAAGACCGATGATGCCCCTGACGGTGGGAATGCCGGCAAGCATCCGGATCAGGAAAAACACGCCTCAGGTCGCACCTGCCGAACCCGAAACACCGGAAATCAAACTTCCGCCCCGCGGAACGACCGGACCTGTGCATATCTCAAAACTGCTCGAACCCTTGCAGCAGATCATACGCCACCCGGACAGGAACCGGCTGCTGGCGGAATTTTTCAAGGACGCATAAAATCAATGTCTAATCATTTAATACTTCAAGTTATGTTTTTTACTCAAATCAATCAATTGATGGCCCAGAGCGTGGATATCACGATGGTCATCCGTAAGTCAGCCACCGGCATGACGGTATCCGTATTGCCGAAGTCGAACGGTCTCAAGGACGAGGCCCAGAACCACATCGTCCCGCTCACACTGTCGGGACTGCCCGAAGAACTTGACGCGGGATTCATGAACGCGATAGCCAGTCCTGTTCGGAGAGTTTCCGGACTCCTGACCAACATGGCGGAGTTCGAGAAGCAGGCGGACAAGGCAGCGGCAAACAGCAAGGCCTCGAAGGAACAGAAAGCCAAGGAGACGAAGGAGGAGAAGGAAAAGCGTGAGAAATACGAGAAGCACATGAAGAAGGCGGAGGAACTGATTGCGGCCAGGAACCACAAGGAGGCCGTCACCGCGCTGGGACAAGCCCGGGTATACGCCACCGAGCAGAACCGTAAGACGGTGGACGAGAAAATCGAGGAGCAGAAAAGGGCGATGAATCAGGGCAGCCTGTTCGACCTCATGGAGCAGGCCGAGCAACAGCCTCCGCAACAGGAAGTCCAGTATGTAGCGGAACAGAAACCGGTGGCCCAGCAGCCGGTCGGACAGATGCCTCCACAGCAACCCCGACAGTATGTACAACAGCCTCCACAGCAACCTGCACCGCAGCCGATGCAGGGACAGCAACCGGCGTATCACCGGCCGGCACAACCGCAGATGCAGCCGCAACAGCCGTACCCGTATCCGCAACAGGGAGCCTATCCCCAGGGGGCACAAGGCGGACAGCAGCATTACGGGGAGCAAACGCCGCCTTATTACACTGAACGGCAGGCATCGTACCAGCACCCGCCATATCCGCCGCAGGATGAACCTACTTACCGGCCGGAGGATTACGAGGAATACCTGGACTTCCCGGCAGACATGATTCAGACACCCCATTACCAACATCAAACAGCATAAGTTATGGCAATGACAGTAAACGGTCTCAATCGGACCTTCAAATTCAGGAAAGGAAGTGAAACAATCGTACTGGCCGACCCGATGCCGGGTGAGATGCCGGACGCGGTGATGAACTATTATGCCAACATGTATCCGGAGCTGACAACGGCAACGGTACACGGTCCGGTCATCGAGAACGACACGGCAGTGTACGAGTTCAAGACGACCATCGGAACCAAAGGTTAGGAGATATGGATAAAAAGAAAAGCAAAAGAAAGGAAAAGTCATGTACGCCCTTGAAAAAATATCAACTGGAACAACTCGCGAGGCTGGCCATCAGCCAGACGGAACGGAATATCCGGCATGGAGTGGACAGGACGGAAAGAATTACGGCTCCGAGCGGGGCTGTAATTCTTTTCTAAACGTATCATTCGTCCCGATAGCCCCGCAATCGGTCACGAGGGAAGACCATGACGGGATATCGCACAATCTGATCACGCAGGAGAATTACGAGTTCCTGCGTGATTCTTATTTCCGCTATGCCGGACTGCTGAATGTCGATGCACCGCATGACCGGGGCAAAAGTATCGGGGAAGGCATTGCCAACCTCTATAATGAATTCGCGGCACTCCTGGATGAAACGGTGCATGTAAATTATGAAGAACGGAACGGCCGGTTGTATTTCAACTTGTGGCAGGCCCATACGTGGGGAAAGTATACCCTGTATTATTTCCCGGTCAAATTCGTGGAAGCCCTGAATCCGAAATTGAGACGCATCGCGTTGTCCTTCCTGCATCACCTGATGAGTGCGAACGGTTTTTCCACCATAAACGACGAGGAGGACACGAACTGGGTGTTTGAAATGTTCTCGCAGGATGATGACGGCGAGGACAAGAAAGAACGTGCGGAACGGCACAGGTTGTTGCAATCATACAAGGAGGGCAGGATTTACAAACTGCTCGACAGGGTGTGTCGCAAATCCTATTACAAGAATCTGCCGGAAGCCATTGACAAGTACGAGTGCCGGAACGGCTTGGAACAGGAACTCATCGCCCTCATGAGGCAAGGGCTGGAATTCGTCAACCCAGACAAATCCATCATGTCCTATGCCTATGACCCGTGGTTCGATGAAGAGCCGGAGTATTATCCTAAGGGGCTGGAGCAACAAATCCGGGTGGTTTATGATTGTGAGGACATAATGACGGAATACCTGATTGATTTCTATAATTCGAGCAGGCAGGAGACGTATGACATAATTCCCATTACGACATTTGCCTTGTCTCCGGAAACGGATAAGGTATTCTCCAAGGAAGACAACTATCCGGAACGTTTCTTCAGATGGGCGGACAGATTCATAAACTTTATTTACTGACAGCATGGAGACGAACAAACTTACCAAAGAAATCAACGACATACTGCATCCGCGTGTTGCGTTGATTGCCTATGCTTCCCGAGAGGGAGAATCCTTTTTTGTGGAAGCGAGGGAAATAGACGGAAAAGGTAAAATGGGTGAAGGTGTGCCCGTGACGGTAGAGTTCATGAACGAACTTGTACGGGGGTATTCCGAACATCGCAGCAATACCCCTTACGGGAGAATCCCCTCCAATATGCTGTGGTGCGACTCACGCAAAGGCAGCGAGAAGTACGTCTGGTACAATCCTCCACGGAAAAGAATGATGTTCTTCAAGGAATCGCTCAAGGTTGAGAATGCGGAATACAACCTGCCGGGAATCATTTACGAGACAAACGGGAACAGCCTGAATGTCTATGCCTGCAAGGGCAAGGTTCTGACGGATGAGACAGAACTGTATACTGCACCGTTCTTCAATGTCACAGGCGCGAGCGTCTGTTTAGGTTCGGCTAAAATAGAGAAACCGAAAAACCTGACCTATGAAAACCTGTTGGAATACTGGGAAAAGAAATTCTGGCTGACGGAGTTCTCGCATCTGGGAGGTGGCGGGAACCCCACCAAGTCCAACCTGGTGCTGGTGACGAAAGCGGCCAAAGACAAGCCCTTCGACCTTGAAGAGTTGAAACCGTTAAGAAATTTGAAACTTAAAGACATACTGAAATGAAAAGAGTACATTATATCGACAACTACCTGATAAACCCGCAGCATCCGGTAACGGTTAACCTGATCGGTGCGGGAGGAACCGGCTCGCAGGTGCTGACCGGCCTGGCACGGCTCGATGTGACACTCCGGGCACTCGGACATCCGGGATTGTTCGTGACACTTTACGATCCGGACATTGTAACCGAGGCCAACATCGGACGCCAGTTGTTCGGGTATTCCGACATGGGACTGAACAAGGCGCAATGCCTTATTACCCGTATCAACAACTTCTTCGGAAACGACTGGAAAGCAGTACCGGACATCTTTCCGGCCATGATGAAGAATGCTTGCCGGGATAATATGGCAAACATTACCATCACTTGTACGGACACGATCAAATCACGCCTTGATTTATGGAACATCCTGAAGGCCGTACAAATCCCGGATTACCGCGATTATACAACCCCGCTTTATTGGATGGATTTCGGGAACACGCAGACATCGGGACAAGTCGTTCTGGGAACCGTACCGAAAAAGATAAAGCAACCCGCATCTCAGTTATATGAAACGGTAGGCTCCCTAAAAGTCATTACCCGATTGGTTAAATACGCAAGAGTAAAGGAAGAGGATTCCGGTCCGAGTTGTTCGCTGGCGGAGGCATTAGAAAAGCAGGATTTGTTCATCAACTCTACGCTGGCGCAACTCGGATGCAACATTCTCTGGAAAATGTTCCGGAACGGAATGATTGAACATCACGGACTATTTCTGAATTTGGGAACGATGAAAGTAAATCCGGTTTTGATTTAAATGTCATATCCCTGAAACTCAAATTTCTGGGTCACTTATGGATTCAGTTGCTGAAATTTTTATTGGGTTAATAATTGGACTTTAAAACATTTTTGTTACCTTTGTGGCGTTGTAGTTCCTTGACGGTCTGAAGACCCGACAAGGATTAAAAGGGAATCCGGTGAGAATCCGGAACAGTACCTGCTGCTGTAAGTTCCAACAAAAGGTTGCCGCAACCTGCCACTGGTCGTAAGACTGGGAAGGCGTGGCAAACTGGAATAAGTCAGAAGACCTGCTGCAAACGCGATGAGATAACCGCCACGGGTATTTGGCGTTTGTTCAATTACAGCATAATAGACTGTGGGCTTCCGGCTTCAAGGCTGACTCCCCGAAATTGATACAGGCACTGCATCCGTTTGATACGATTATCCATCGTGACAAACGGATTTTTTTGTATATATATGTTTCACTAAAACAACTGAATATGAGAAACTTTTACAAAATCATGGCAATGGCCGTTGTAGCAATGGCCGCCGCAGTGTTCACGGGATGTTCGTCCGACGATGACTTCCTTACTCCGTATGAGGAGAGTGCGATTCAAACCCGCGCGATAAGTTCTACCAATGCGATTATCGATTTTGATAACGTACCATCCAGCGTAATGGCTTCCGATCAGTATGGAAACAATCTCTATTCTGCCACAGCCAACGGCAATCAGGTAACGACCGGCTACATCACTCAAATCGAGCAAACCGGTACGTACATTCAGTTCCCGATTAACTATTTGAAACAGGAATGGGTAAGCGGACAACCTTGGGAATATGAGTTTTGGAATGGTGGTTTTGCCATCTCTAATTTTCATAATCTGACACAGGGGGATTATCAAAACCAATGTAGCGTGTACTGGCCCAACGGCGGTCATAGCGGTAAAAATTTTGCTGTAGCTTTCGGTTATAGCGATTCATACAATGATTCACAAGCAACTTATGACAAATGTGCGAAGATTTACCTGACCGATGCAACCGGCTACAGAGTCGTTACCACAAACACTCCTGTCAAGGGTACACCGAAATATGGTAAATTCAACAGCGTATGGGTTTGCAATACGACTTATACCTACTTAGTCATGAAGGATGGCAACTCGTTTACACAAGGCTCTTTGTCGGCACAAAAAGGATGGTTTAAGGTGGTATTTGTTGCGTTGGATGCGACGGGTAAACCTACAGGTAAAGAAGTAGAATACTATTTGGCAAACTTCGATTCCAGTAAAGATGCAGAATCAGGTTTGACCAATAAAATCCGCACCGGATGGAATCAAGTGGATTTAAGCGGTTTAGGTGACAGCGTATGTACTGTAGCTATCAATTTCGAAGGAAGCGATTCAAGCGCATACGGATTGAACACTCCTGCTTACGTTGCTATAGACGATATTGATGTAACCGTAAACGAATAACATGAATTTGGGGCAAATGCTTTTTAACGGTAAGTGCAAAGTATTTGCCCCTTTTTATTATATCCCAATGGAGATTGAAATCAAATACTTTCTTCAAGGGAATTTCAGCGTTAAAATTATAAATATAATGAAGAAGTATTTGCTTTTATTCTCCTTGACGATATTTCTATTTGCATGCAACAAAGACGAAGAAATATCGCAGGACGTGGTCGTGCCTCCTGTCATTGAGTTGGATAGCGAGGACGGAATCTATGTTGTAAAGATAGGGAAAGAGATCGTTATTGAGCCGACCTATCAGAATGTCGATTACGCCGTTTATTCATGGAAATGCAACGGTCGTATTATTTCCGACGAGCCTCAATTGAAATACATTTTTAACGAATGCGGCTCGTATTATGTTACTTTGCGGGTAGATACAAGAGACGCCAGCGCGGAAGAAGAAATCCGCGTGGATGTCAATGAATTGGCTCCGCCCGTCATTTCATTGGTAACCCCCTCTATAGGGCTTAAAGTCGTCGCAGGACGTGAATATATCCTTACTCCCGACATTCAAAATGCAGAAGGAGCTACTTATTTGTGGACTCTTAACGGGAACGAAGTCGGAACGGAAAATACTTATACATTCAAGCAAGATGAGTTGGGAACTTATGAACTGATCTTAACCGTAACAAATGAAGACGGACAATCAAAGAAGACAGTTTCTATTGAGGTTGTCGATAAACTTCCGATTGAAATCGTAGTTCCGTCATCTTTATATTTCACCGAGGATAATACCAAATACGTAGAATTAGGACGTACTTTGTTTGTCCGCCCCTTTGTATCAATAAGTGCCGAGCCTTCTTATCAATGGAGTTTGGACGGGCAACCGATTGAGGGAGCCAATTCCTTGGTTTACGGTTTCAAACCCGCTAAAACCGGAGAACACACGCTTACCTTTACTGTGAAATACGACAATCAAAGAACAAAAGCAGCCCTCACTCGTAATATTGCTGTTTCCGGTGTCGATGAAGTCAGTGTCAATATTCCGGTGAAATGTTGTGAAGCGACCGGAAAAAGACCTTTTGCTGCCGGAAATTCCATTTACAGCAATAAAGTATATGAATTTGTTCCGGCTCCGGGACAATTTGTAAACGAAACGAATACAGCAGGTTTCAATGGGGAAAGCACGCACGAAGCAGCCTGTGCTTACGCACAAAAACGTCTTGATAATGAACAATATGTTTCTCTCGGAGGTTGGGGAGGATATATTGTAGTAGGATTCGACCATAGTATCGAAAACAAAGGCGGTTATGATTTTTCCATCAAAGGAAATGCCTTTGATTCGTCAAATGAACCGGGCATTGTATGGGTAATGCAAGATGTCAATGGAGACGGCTTGCCCAACGATGAATGGTATGAACTGAAGGGTTCTGAATATGGAAAACCCGAAACCATTCAGGACTATGCCGTAACTTATTTCCGTCCCGGTCCCAACATGGACACCCAATGGCAAGACAACAAGGGAAATAAAGGGGCGATTGACCGTCTCGGCAACTATCACCCGCAAGAGTTTTATTATCCTTTGTGGATTGAAGAGGATTCCTATACGCTATACGGCACATGCCTGAAAGCACGTACCGAACAAAGCCCGTCGACAGGTATGTGGTCCAATAATCCGTTTGGATGGGGATATGCCGATAATATCGGTGATGATATGCCCAATAAAGACAATCCTAACGCGGGAGCACTTGGAAACTATTTTAAGATTTCCGATGCAGTCAATATCGACGGCACGTCTGCAAATCTTTCCCATATTGACTTTATCAAGGTGCAGACCGGTGTCAATGTAAAAGCTGGATGGTTAGGGGAAAATTCCACAGAAGTTTTCAAGTTCTGTGATGAAAACAACAATAACGACAAATAAAATTCATTATGAACAAAATATATCATTTCATCCTATTCTGTTTCGCTACGCTCTGCCTTGCTGCATGTAGTGATGACGACCCTGAAGTAAGCGGAATAGACGGCAAGGATCACTTCATCTCCGAGTTTGCTCTAACTGTAGATGGCATTACCTATCAAGCCATGATAGTCGGGGACAAGATTACAATTGAGATACCTTATAATGCCAGTCTGAAAGGGGCTACCGTAGAGTATGCCCTTTGCGAGGGAGCCTCTATTAACCCGAATCCATCGACCATAGAGGATTGGGAGAATGAATGGAAATTCGTAGTTACCTCCAAAATGCAGGATAGCAAAGTATATTCCTATACTTATCAATATGCAGACATCGAACAGAGCGGCAGCGTAGTACTTGCCACGCAAGCCGAGGTTGATAATTTTGCAAAGACAGGAATAAACAAAATCGAAGGCAGCCTGACCATCGGAACGGCAGACGGAGAAGAAATCACCAATCTGGACGGACTTGCCAACCTGAAACAAATCAGTAACTCTCTTGTTATCAATCCGTCTTACAAAGGAGCGGATTTGACGGGGTTGGATAATCTGGAACAACTCGGAAGTTTCAAATTAGGATCGACAACTTCTACCAGTAAAAACATAACGCTCAAAACGGTTAATCTGCCCTCTTTGCTTGGAGTGACCGGCGATTTTGTCGTTAACAGTTCTGTCATTGAAAAAATATCCATACCCAAAGTCGAGTTCATTGGTGAGGATATGTATATAACCTCCGATGCTTTGCTTGATTTGGATGCAAATGCCGTTGAATCTGTCGGAGCTTCCTTAATTGTCAAAGGTTCGGTAGCACAAAAAGAATCAGCGACAACCGAAGCCATTGTTTTCTCAGCACTAAAACAGATCGGGAATGAACTTACAATCCAATATTTTCCCAAACTGCAAGGAATTTATCTACCGGCATTGGAAAGTGTGGCCGGTACTGCCTCATTCTCCGATATGTCCTCCATCGGAAGTCTTGCAATGACCGAATTACATTCGGTTGGAGGACTGGCTATAAAAAATTGCAAAGAGATTTCCATTGTTGAACTTCCCGGTCTTATTTCCTGCGGAGAGACCAGTGTGGATGCGAATAAAGTCAATAAACTCAATATAGCTTCTTTGAAAGATGTACTCGGTGATATGACTTTAACTAATCTGCTCATAGAAGAACTGGATTTGTCCCAGATAAATTTTAACGGGAATACACTTACCCTACAATGTAAGCAACTAAATAAAATCGTAGGATCGGAAACATTTAACGGTAGCCTTTTTCTACTTCCTAAAGATTGTCGATTGACAGAATTGACTCTTGAGGGAATCTCAAATATACAGGGAGACTTCCAATGCAAAGATTATTTTTATGTAAAAGAATTTGTTATGCCATTTATTCGTGTGGCAGGAAATATGACTATTGCATTGAATTCGGGAAGTGTTAATACGGAGGCGGAAATCGAATTTCCTAATTTGCTGGAAATTGGAGGAACCTTAACATTAGAAAATAATAAGAATGCAAATAATATTACCTTTCCGTCATTGAAAAAAATTCTCGGTTCATGTTCAGTTACGACTTCCCACCTTAAGAATGATATTGAGTTTACCAATCTGGAAAGCATTGGAACGG